>Ga0209717_1001792_pt1 | contig 22212 bp, 16 predicted proteins | sample AD_UKC048_MetaG_FD_184418 | JGI IMG/M metagenome (GOLD analysis project Ga0209717, IMG submission 184418) | Active sludge microbial communities of municipal wastewater-treating anaerobic digesters from USA - AD_UKC048_MetaG (SPAdes) (version 2) | ecosystem: Engineered > Bioreactor > Anaerobic >... | reverse complement strand
CGTCGCCCAGGGGCAGCGGCAGGTAGCCGCTGGTAAATGCAACGCCGTTGGTGTTCCCGGTAACGTAGACCTGCGCAATGCTGCCGGAATTATTATGGTATTTATTATAGGTCATTTCATCCCACAACCAAAGGCCGATGAGCATGGCGACAGCCATACCCACGGATAGGCCACCCACGTTGACTGCGGTATAGCTCCTGTTTTTAACCAGGTGGCGAGTGGCAAGGTGAAGATTATGGTATAGCATGGGTGATTGGTTTAATGCGTTGGGCAGAATGCCAGGTGCGGGAAGCCGCCGGAAAATCGTATTCAGGCTATATGGTCAACTAATAAGCCATTTTTATAATTGCTTGATTATGAAAGATATAAAATGTGTTTTTTAGGTTGAACATGTCCGAACCTGAACGGCGATGTTCGCTTCCGGACGAATACCGGACATTTGGCAGCTTGAGCCCGCGGCCGTTTTTTCATTGTACTCTGGTCTTTGCTAAAAAATGTTGTGTGCTCCAGTACCGGAATGGGCCATGAAAGTGCGCAGACTTATTTGGTCGTTTTTTAAATAGTGCCTGCCAAAAAAATATGCCTTCGTTTCAGGCTTTCGCTTTTTAAAAACGCTTACTTTCGGCGCTCCAATTAGAGGCGTTTGGAGGCCGCCGGTAAGCAGGCGCGTTTTGCCAAAAACTACTAACCAATAACTAATCACCAAACCATGACGCTTGGTATTTTGAAAGAAAGCGGCGGCGAACACCGGGTTGCCGTTACGCCTGATGCGCTCCCGGGACTGATGAAACTGGGTTTCCAAAACATTTGGGTAGAGCGCGGAGCAGGAGATAATGCGTTTTTCGATGACGCCTCTTATGAAAAGCAGGGTGGCCAGGTAGCAGACCTGGAATCGGTATTGAAACAAGCCAGCGTGCTGGTTTGCATCCATGCTCCTTCCAAAGATGTTCTCCAGAAATTATCTGCCGGCCAGATCCTGATCGGCCAGTTCAACCCCCTCTCACAACACCAGATGGTGGAAGATATGCTGCAGGCCGGCGTTTCGGCGTTCAGCCTCGACCTGGCACCGCGCTCGACGCGCGCCCAGGCGCTCGATGTCTTGTCTTCCATGGCCACTGTCGGCGGCTACAAAGCCGTACTGACGGCTGCCAACCTGCTGCCTACATTTTTCCCGATGAGCATGACGGCTGCCGGTACGATCAAACCGGCCAAGGTCCTGATCCTCGGCGCCGGCGTAGCGGGCCTTCAATCCATCGCAACAGCCCGCAGGCTCGGTTCGGTGGTGGAAGCGTTCGACGTGCGCGCAGCCGCCAAGGAAGAAGTGCTGAGCCTCGGCGCCAAATTCGTGGAAGTGGAAGGTGCGAAAGACGACAAAGCCGCAGGCGGTTATGCCGTGGAGCAAAGCGAAGAGTTCAAACAACGGCAGGCACAACTGATCCACGACCATGCCGTGGCTTCCGACGTGATCATCTGCACTGCCCAGATTCCCGGGCGTAAAGCGCCCTTGCTGATCCGGAAAGATACCGTGGCAGCGATGAAAGCCGGTGCGGTAATCATCGATATGGCCGCTTCTTCCGGTGGCAACTGCGAAGTCACTGAAAACGGAAAAACCATTCGCCATCAGGGCGTTATCATCGTGGGCGATTCCAATCTGGCGGCTTCCATGCCGAAAGATGCCAGCGTGATGTTCGGCAAAAACGTTGTCAATTTCATCAAACTGATTGCGATTAAAAACGAACTGAACCTCAATTTCAGCGACGATATCGTTGCGGCAACCTGTATCGCTCACAAAGGCGAGGTAGTCAGCGAACGCCTGAAACAGGTCATGCAAACGGCCTGATAGTCGCTCCGTTGCGAACTACGGCTGAAGCAGCCGAACCAACTTTGGTCCCTTATTAACTTATCAACCTATATGGCAGATTTTTTTCTTCAGCATCAAGAGATTATTTACATCGTCATTTTGTCCATTCTGTTGGGCATCGAGGTGATCTCCAACGTGCCGGCCATCCTGCACACGCCCCTTATGTCGGGCGCCAACGCTATTCACGGCGTGGTGATCATCGGTGCGATCATCGTCATGGGGCATGCGCATACCGACGATTACCTGGCACTCATACTGGGTTTCCTGGCTGTGCTGCTCGGTACGCTCAATGTGGTCGGCGGCTTTGTCGTCACCAATCGTATGCTGGAAATGTTTAAGAAAAAGAAGTAGTTGGGTGTTGTTGAGGAGTTGAGGATCGAGATTGTTTAGCCGACGTCTCCGCCCTCCACTCCTCCACCCCTCAACCTCTCTCAACAATAAAAAAAATGTCTAAATTCCTACTCGAACTATCCTATCTCATTGGTTCTGTTACGTTTATCCTTGGCCTGAAAATGCTGGGCAGCCCCGACCGCGCCCGAAAAGGCAACCTCGTGGCAGCGGCTGGCATGGTACTGGCCATTGCAGGCACCGTTTTGTTTCATGAAAAAGACGGGGCGCCGATCGGGAATATTCCCTGGATCCTGGCTGCCATGGGCATCGGCACGGTGGTAGGCTGGCTGATGGCCATGAAAGTAAAAATGACCGCCATGCCGCAAATGGTGTCGTTTTTCAATGGTATGGGCGGCGCCTGCGCGGCCATCATTTCGCTGGTAGAATACCATAGCCACCCGGAAGGCTCGGCCGGTTACCTGCTGATCGTATTCCTCGGGCTCGTTATCGGTACCGTTTCGTTCAGCGGAAGTATCATCGCATACGGCAAACTGGATGAAAAAATCAAGGATTTCGGCGGCCGCTACCTTACGTATTTAAACCTCCTTTTACTGGCACTGATCGCCGTGGTCCTCACTATCGCCGTGGTCAACCCTGAAATGCTGGGCGGCTCTTCGCTCTGGATTTTGCTGGCGTTGTCGTTTCTGTACGGCGTGCTTTTCGTCATGCCCATCGGCGGTGCGGATATGCCGGTAGTCATCTCGCTGCTCAACTCCTTCACGGGTATGGCAGCGGCTTTCGGCGGCTTTTTGTACGGCAACCAGGTGATGCTCACGGGCGGTATTCTCGTCGGTTCGGCGGGTACTATCCTTACTGTTTTGATGTGCAAAGCCATGAATCGTTCCCTGCTGAACGTGATCATCGGCTCCTTCGGCGGCGGCGGCGCTGCCGGAAAATCTGCAACCGGCGACCAAACGGTTCGTGAAATCAGCCTCACCGATACGGCTATCCTCTGTGCATATGCCGGCAGGGTATGCATCGTGCCGGGCTACGGCCTCGCAGTGGCTCAGGCACAGCACATCTGCCACGAACTGGAGAAAAAACTCGAAGAAAAAGGGGTGGAAGTCACCTACGCCATCCACCCGGTTGCGGGTCGTATGCCGGGCCACATGAACGTACTGCTGGCCGAAGCCGACGTGCCCTACCCGAAACTCATCGAAATGGAAGAAGCCAACCCGAACCTGCCCAATACGGATGTAGTGATCGTCGTCGGCGCCAATGACGTGGTGAATCCCGCTGCGGAAAACGACCCCAGCAGCCCGATTTACGGCATGCCGGTACTGAAAGTTTGGGAAGCCAAAAATACCATCGTGCTCAAACGCAGTATGCGCGCCGGTTATGCCGGTATCGAAAACGAATTGTTTTTCCTGCCAAAAACCAAGATGCTGTTCGGGGATGCAAAGGATACTTTGCAAAAACTGGTGGGTGAATTGAAAGACTTGTAGTAGAGGGTTTTGGTGTTTGGTATTTAGTGTTTAGGAGGCGATTATTTGTCAACTCTGGTTGTCATCTATACAATCCCGAATTTTCTGTACGCAGGAAATTCGGGATTTTTTTATCGGGACGTACCTAAAATGTTTGATTTGAAGGCGGTTTGTGTTTATTTTACTTCTGAAATACAAATTCGATCACCTGCCAAACAAATGACTACATGATGAAATCGACTCTGGTACCTGTCCTGTTTTTTTGCTGTTGTGTTCCACTGACAGCGCAAACACCTTCCTTCAGTTGGGTAAAACCTGTCTTCGTAGCGCCACAAGTGGTTCCCCTGGCTGCCGCAATTTCCGATCTCGATGCCGACCCGGCCGGAAACACCTACGTAACCGGCGAATTTCAGGGACAACTGAATTTCGGAGCGGGCAATATCATCAACGGAAATGGAAACAATCCCACACTTTTTCTGGCGAAATATGCGCCGGACGGTACTGTGCTTTGGGTAAAACAAGGGAATCCACAAATGCCCGCAGATAACTTTGCTTTCCATAAATCATCCAAAATTGCTGTCGACGCGGCTGGTAACGTTTACTGGTGTGCCAGTTTCAGGGCGGATGCCGTGGATTTCGGCAGTGGCGTAACCATTACCCGTACCTGTACCAACGATTGTGAGGAGGGGTTTTTACTGAAACTGAACACAAATGGTGTCGTCGTTTTTCAAAAACCCATTCGCGCCGCGGTAGGAGAACAATTATTCCTGTCAGGTATTGCATGCGATTCCATAGGCAGACACTATCTGACGGGATCCTATACCGGCAATGAAATCTGGTTGCAGGGCGGCGCAAATATAGGAGGGCTTACTACACAAGGGTACTTTCTGTGTGCATACACTCCGGAAGGAGCCGCAGAATGGGTTAATTTTCAGACCGAGACCAGTGCAACACCGTCATCAGAAACGATTGATGTTTCACCCGATGGTGAACGTATTGTTGTTTCAGGAACCTACAATGCATTTTCAGTCGATTTCAGCAACGGCGCGATCACTTCCAGCAATGCATTGGAAAAACGCTTTGTCGTATGGTACAATACAATCGGGCAGCCACAGGGCGCCGGCACGCTGACAGCCGGCCAAAACCTGATGCTGTTCGACCTCAAACTGGATGATCAATACCGTGCCTGGGTGGCAGGCAATTATTCCGGGGCGCTGGAGTGGAACAATACAGCATTGGCTCCTGCACCTTCCTCTACGTCTGCGGGTATGCTGGCGGTTTTGTCGCCGGGTGCAGCCGGTACACTTGCCGTATCAATCGACCATACCCTTCTTTCCGTTCCTGTCAATACGGTGGCGCTGGGGCCCGGCGCTACGTTTTTCTGCGGCGGCCTTGCCGGTGAACCGGTATCGGTGCCCGGTACCAGCGTGATTACAAATAACGGATGCCTGGATGCAATCCTGATCGGTGGCACCGGGCAAGCGGTCCAACTGGCTCAGAACGCAGGTGGAGCGGGCTGCGAAAAAGTAGATAATTTCTATGGCGGTTCCGCCATGGCAACCGATGCGGCGGGCAATCTGCTGATGGCCGGTACGTTTGAAAATGGCGGAGTATTCGGTTCCAGTTCCTTTGCCGGCAATGGCTTATGGGTAGCAAAAATGAGTACCGGCCTGGTGGATGCCGTTGAACCCGTTGTACAAAAAATTAGCATTCAGCCCAATCCGGCCGCACATTCCGTACAACTGACTTTTCCTGAAAATACCTCCGGACGTTGCCGCATTCTATCGGTAACAGGCAGGATAATGTCAGAAATGCCTGTACAAGCGACTCATTTGCTGGAAGTGGCCGGCTGGCCGGCGGGAATTTATCTACTGGAATACCTCGATGAAAAAGGAAGTAAAATGATACAGAAACTTGCGGTAGAACACTGATTGATTTGTGCCGGATGGCCGACGAAATATCGGATTCCCAATGGGCGTGTGAAATATGACCGTATTTTTATCAGAGCACACTATAAACTTCATTAATATGTACAAATCGTTTATTTACATAGTATTGCTTGGTATTTTCTCCGGGGCCGTTTCTGCTCAAGCGCCTATTTTCGAATGGGTGCGCCCCATCACGGGAGAACAGCCGCCCACCAATCCGGAAATTCGTATTACAGACATGGCTACCGACGCGATCGGCGATACTTACGTGACTGGGATTTTCCGTTCTGTTATCGATTTCGGATCGGGCGTTTTGCTGCAAGGAGACACGCTTAATTCCTCGCTGTTCCTGGTTAAATATGACACGTACGGAACACCGCTCTGGGCCAGACGAGGTGGCGCCGTCAACAATGGGAGTTGGGCATTTGAAGCACTTTTCCCCCAGATTGCAGTCGACGGGGCTTTCAGTGTTTACTGGAGCGGGAGTTATCGCAGCGACGCCCTTGTTTTTGAAGATAGCATCGTTATTTCCCACACCTGTAATGCGTGTAGTGAAGGTTATTTGTTGAAATTGAATTCCGCAGGAGATTTTGTTTTTGGTAAATCCTTGCGTGCTGCCGTAGATGAGGATCTGCATATTACTGATGTCAAAGTCGATTTTTATGGGCGATATTATATTACAGGGGATTTTACCGGAACGGAATTGTGGTTAGAAGATGGAGTTCCTGTCGAAAATCTCCCAACGGAAGGCTATTTTTTAGCCGCTTACGATCCAACGGGCGATATAAATTGGGCTGCATTTCAATCAAATCCCGGCGGAAAGCCAGGCTATACGGCCATTGCCCTTTCTCCTGATGGCGAACGGGTAGTAGTGGCCGGGAGGTATATGGGGAGCGGACTGGATTTTGGTAACAACGTAGCCGTTGCAAGTACGGCTAACAGCAAGGCATTTGCGGTCTGGTACGATGCAGCCGGTACGCCACTTACGGCAGGTGCACTGGAGGCTCCTAGTTTTGTGGATTTTCTGGACGTTGAATTAGATACACAGTACCGGCTTTGGGCTGTTTGTAACTTTTGGCCAAATCTGGCTTGGAATGGCCAAATTTTCGCTTCAGCCTCTACAGAACCTATTATCATCGGCTCACTTCTGGCTGTTCTGGCGCCATGGCTTCCTCCAGCAAATATTGTATCTATCACGGATACTCCGGAATCTTCCTTACCGCTCACTTCTGTGGAATTGGGACAGGGAAATAGGTTTTATACTAGTGGAATTTCCAGTCAAAATATTCAACCTGTGCCAGGCGCCGAAGATGTGATTACACAGGGGTGCTCCGATTTAATCCTCACGGGCGGTACAGGCGATACGCTGCAGTGGGCACGAAGTGTAGGAGGAGATGGCTGTGAAACGGCACTCATTTCATTTCCGGGCACTATAATGACGATCGACGCTTTGCAGAATCTTTACCTGACCGGCCATATTTACAACGATGGCAATTTTGACGGAATTGAACTGGGCGGAATTACGCACTGGATCGGGAAAATGTCGGCAACGCAAACACTCGTTCAGGAAGCCGGGGCTTTATCTACTGTCCGGATGAGCCCGAATCCCGCTGGAACAACTGTTCAGGTTGTTTTTCCGGATGTTTCGGAAGGTCGGTGCCGGGTGTTTACTGCCACAGGCATGGTGTTGACCGAATTGTCTGTTTTGACGCCAAGTATTGCGTTGAATGTGTCCGGTTGGCCTGCCGGAGTATATTTCCTGGAATTCACTGACAAGCAGGGAAAAAGAGCGCTGGAGAAACTGCTTGTTCAGCACTAGCCAAACACGTAAAACAAAAAAGCCGCCCTGCACAAAGCAGAGCGGCTTTTATCTTATTGCCTGCGAATTAACGAGTTGCAATTTTCACAACTCACAACTCACTAGTTCTTCACTTCCTCAAACTCCACGTCCTGCGCTTCGCCGCCGCCGGGGTTGCCGCCGGTTGGTCCGCCCGTAGCGTTGCCGTAGGGGTTTTCGGCAGCGCCGCCGTTTGCGTCCTGTTGCGCTGCGTAGATGTCCTGGCTGGCTGCACTCCATGCGTCGGTGAGCACCTGCTTGGTGGTTTCGATGCGGCCCAGATCCTGCGATTTGTGTGCTTCGCGCAGATCGGTGAGAGCCTTCTCGATGGCTTCCTTGTGGTTAGCCGGCACTTTGTCGCCGTATTCGCGGAGTTGTTTTTCCGTCTGGAAAATCAGCGAATCGGCTTCGTTGAGTTTTTCGGCGCGTTCGCGTACCTCGCGGTCGCTGTTGGCATTGGCTTCCGCTTCGGCTTTCATACGGGCGATTTCCTCTTTGGAAAGGCCGGTGCTCGCTTCGATGCGGATATTTTGTTGTTTGCCGGTGCCTTTATCCATGGCCGAAACCGAGAGGATACCGTTGGCGTCCATGTCGAAAGTAACTTCCACCTGCGGAACGCCGCGCGGAGCGGGCATAATACCTTCCAGAATAAAACGGCCTACGGAGCGGTTGTCGCGCGCCATCGGGCGTTCGCCCTGAAGGATATGGATCTCTACCTGCGGCTGGTTGTCGCTGGCGGTGGAGTAGGTTTTCGATTTTTTCGAGGGCACCGTCGTATTGGCTTCGATGACTACGTCGTAGATACCGCCCATGGTTTCGATCCCCAGGGAAAGTGGCGTTACGTCGAGCAACACCATGTCTTTCACACCGGCATTTCCGGAAAGGATAGCGCCTTGTACGGCTGCGCCGATGGCTACTACCTCGTCGGGGTTCACGCTACGGTTCGGTTTTTTACCGAAGAATTTTTCTACTTCTTCCTGGATGCGCGGGATACGTGTGGAACCGCCCACCAGAATAACCTCGTCGATTTCGTTGGGGCGCATACCGGCGTCCTGTAGTGCTTTGCGGCAGGGCTCCAGGGTGCGCTGAACAAGGCTGTCGCTCATTTGCTCGAATTTGGCGCGGCTGAGTTTCATTACCAGGTGCTTCGGAACGCCGTCGACTGCCGTGATATAAGGCAGGTTGATTTCCGTTTCTGCGCTGCTCGACAGTTCGATTTTGGCTTTTTCAGCGGCTTCTTTCAGGCGCTGAAGTGCCATCGGGTCTTTGCGCAGGTCCATATTTTCCTGGCGCTGGAATTCGGCTGCCAGCCATTCGATGATGACTTGGTCGAAGTCGTCGCCGCCGAGGTGTGTATCACCATTGGTGGATTTTACTTCAAAAACGCCGCCGCCGAGATCGAGGACCGAGATATCGAAGGTACCACCACCCAGGTCGTACACAGCGATTTTCATGTCCTTGTCGCGTTTGTCAAGACCGTAAGCCAATGCAGCGGCGGTCGGCTCGTTGACGATACGTTTTACATCCAGGCCCGCTACTGCGCCGGCTTCTTTGGTAGCCTGACGCTGAGAGTCGTTAAAATATGCGGGAACAGTGATCACCGCTTCCGTAACGGTTTCGCCAAGATAATCTTCGGCGATTTTTTTCATTTTTTGCAGCACCATAGCGCTGACTTCCTGCGGGGTGTAGAGGCGGCCGTCGATGTCCACACGAGTGGTATCGTTGTCGCCTTTTACAACTTTATACGGTACGCGCCCGATCTCGGAGGTCGATTCGCTGTAACGCATGCCCATGAAGCGTTTAATAGAGGATACCGTGCGTTGTGGGTTCGTAATGGCCTGGCGCTTTGCAGGCGCACCGATCTTCCGCTCGCCGTTGTCGAGAAAACCGACCACGGAGGGGGTAGTGCGTGCTCCCTCGTCGTTTGCAATTACGATGGGTTCGTTGCCGACCATGACCGCTACGCAGGAGTTGGTTGTTCCAAGGTCAATACCGATGATTTTGCCCATTATTTCTAAGTTATTGATTCGTTGAATGTTGATTTGATTGAGTTAAGCGGCAACCGTACAGAAGGTCTTTTGTCGTTTGGATGTCCACTGTGCATCGGTTGTCGTTTCCCCTTGATCAATCGTTGTGCCACGCGGTAAAAACTGACGGAATGGCAGTTTGTGTCCAGTGGCGTTGTTTTTTTTGTCAGGATTGCGCCTGGCATGCTGGCAAGTTGACACGCACGAGAGAAAGAGAAGTGAGAGGTGAGAGGGTGAGAGGTGAGAGCCGACTTCGAGTACACCGCTTCGCTTTTAGAGAAGTGAGAGAGTGAGAGTGGTGAGAGGGTGAGAGCCGACTTCGATTACACCGCTCGGCCTTTGGCATGGTTGTGCAGGATGGAATATGAGCGAAGCGGCACACTCTACGAATTCTCACTCTCTCACTTCTCTCACTCTCTCACTTCTCTATTTTCCGCGCGTTCATCGAAAAAAGAAGCATCGTATTCTTCCGGGCCGCTGCTTTGTGAGGTATTTCAAAATGAATGCAAAAATGTTGTACCAACTCTTTCGCCCCTATGCCCGGAAAAACAGATATTGGGCCCGGGTAGAGGCGCGCTATCAAAAACGTAAAAAGAGAAAAATGAAACTGCTGTTTTTCCTGTTGCTGATGTTTGTCATTCCTGCCATGTTCGTCGTAGGCATCATATATGGTCTTGCGAGGATGATTGGCGGCATCAATTTTAATCCGGACAGCAAGGCCTGGAAGAATGCGCTCGAGCGCTTGCGGGCCCGGATGCGTAGCCAGGCTGCCGGTATGTTGGTGCCCTGGGATGGAGAAATGATGTCGTTGCTGTCGCTGAACCAGTCGGTTACCAAAAAGCCGGGCTGGTTCGACCGGTCTACGGAAGGCGTGGTTCCGACGATTTACCAGGAACCGGTGGTGGCCTATGCTGCTCAAACAGCCGGCAATACCGGCCTGCTGATTGCCCGGACCAGCGATAAGGAGTTCATTTTCAGGATGAAAGGCAAAGAAACCGAAGTTTGGGTGGAAGGAAAACCTTTCGGGATTCTGGTCGACGGCTCCCTGCTGGCTGCCGGGCGCGGGAATGTGTTGCTTGCCCGGATGGAATCTGCCAAAGATGAAAACCAGGTTCCCGTTATGCTGGGTAGTACTACCGCAGCGGCCATCAGCAATGGAAGCCGGACGGATTTGGGACCGAACCCGCGCGCTGTTACGCTGCTGCGTGCGGTGAACGCGGAAGAAGAAACGGCGCTGCTGGCGCTCACCCTGCTACAGATTCTAAAATATTAAGCAAAACCGGTGTGGCCGAAGGATCCCGGCCACACCGGTTTTTTTGAATTAAATTCTCACCCACCCAACCCTTTCCAAACTGCCTGCGTGTAAGAGATTGTCACTGGTATTGTACCAACCATTTTAAACGACAAACTCTTAAACATGAAAAATCTGCTTTTCACACTCCTGTTATTGTGCACCGCCGCCGCACTTTTTTCCCAAAATCCACCTTGCGAGGCTGCCCTCTGGCCAATCGATTTTGAAAATGGCGTAACCACCCTGACGGCCATCGATTCGTCGGGCGCGTCGGTAGTTTCCTATACCTGGAGTACCGGTGAAACCACCCCCGAAATTGGCGTAACCTCGGAAGGAGAATACTGCGTTACGATTACATTCGATAATGCTTGTTCCGCTTCCGCATGTTACACGCTTTCCTACCAGGATTGCTGGTCGTACGCCAGTTGGTGGCAAAATGGAAATGACTACGTCGTGAGTGCTTACGGCGCTCCCAATTACATGGAAGCGACTTATTTATGGAGCAACGGCTCCACCGCCTCCCAGTTTTTGACGACCGAGCCGGGCACTTACTGCGTAACGGTAACGCGCGAAAACGGCTGTACGTCTACTTCCTGCGTAACGATACCCAGTCTGCCGGCATGTACGACACATATTGTCGAAGTGGGTTCTGCCAGCGGCGTCGCGAGCCTGGTTGCTCCTGATTCCATCGGCAGTGTGAGTTCCTACTTGTGGAGCACTGGAGAAACGTCACCGATTATTGATGCTCCTGCAAACGGCGAGTACTGTGTAACCGTTACGTATAACTTCGGATGCTCGGCCACCGATTGTTACACAGTCGACAACACTAACTGCAATACCTATACGTTAGTGCAGCCCCTTTCAAATTCGTTTCAGGTAACGGCATATACACTCCCGTTCGCTACAGGTGCGACCTATCTGTGGAGCAACGGCGTTACTACATCCTCTTTCAATACCACGGAATTGGGTGAGTACTGCGTGACGGTTACACAATACAATGGCTGTACATCCACCTCTTGCGTCAGCGTAACACCAAACCAAATTAATGTTTATGTACATAATGCCGACTCGATAACCACTCCGATCATTGCGCAGGTTTATCTGATACAGTTTGACACCATTGCAGGTACGCTGACGGCTGTATATTCCCAACAAACGGATATCAACGGCAGTGGATATACGCTGTTTGAAAACGTACCACCGGGAAAATACCTGCTCAAAGCGGCCATCGTGCCCGGTACAGCAGGTTTCAATGAAAATTTGCCAACGTATTACCCATCGGAACTGCTTTGGAGCGATGCTCAACCCATCTATATAACCATGGGAGGTTGGACAACTGCTGTTATTCAACTGATTCTTGGTAACAACCCCGGCGGACCGGGCTTCATCGGCGGACTCGTAAGCGAAGGCGCCAACCTGACCGGGCACCCTGCGGAAGCGGAATTTTCCGGTGAAGGCGACCCGATCGCCGGCGCGAGCATCATCCTGACGCTACCCGACGGAACAGCTGTTGCAGCCGCTACCACCGATGCCACCGGCGCTTACAGTTTTCCCAGTCTTGCCTACGGTACGTATGTAGTAACGATCAACATCCCGGGTGTAACGCCGGTTTCCACGACGATTACCATTTCACCGGCACAACCCGGATTTTCGGGTATCAACTTCGACGTGACGCAAAACGGCGCCGTACTGGCTGCAAAAGAGGTTGATTATGAGGTGTTTGCAAGCGTTTCGCCCAACCCGACGAATGATGTTGTTCAGGTGAGCCTGAAAGAACCGGAAGGTATGTTGCTGTTAAGTAATATGCAGGGGCAGATCCTGCTGCGCCAAACGGTGACCGGTAATCAGATGCGGCTTTCACTGGCTTCCCTGCCTGCCGGTGTTTATGCCCTCACTGCCGGCACTTCCAAAGGCGCTCAAAGCACCCGTATTATCAAAAATTAAAACCTGTTACTCGTTTTCATGTACGATGTAAGTCATCCATTGGCTTGCATCGTGCATGAAAATGCACCGGCACAAATAAAAATCACACGCTTACCCAACGCTTTGTCTGCTGGCTGCGTGTATTAGTTCAGAACCTGCATTTTCATATTTTACAACAAACAACTTCTACTACATGAAAAATCTGCTTTTTACTCTACTTTGTTTTTGCTGCTATGGTGTGGCGTTTGCACAAAACCCGCCTTGCGATGCCAATTTCTGGCCCACCCATTATGAAAACGGTGTTACAACGCTTACGGCCTACGACTCTTCTTCTTCACCTGTGAGTAGTTATTTGTGGAGTACGGGCGAAACGACGCCCACCATCGACGTGACGCAGGACGGTTTATATTGTGTAACCATCACATACTCTGATGGTTGTTTCGCCAGTTTCTGCGATACGCTGAACAATAGCACCTGCTGGAGTTACGCCAGCGCCTGGACCATCAATCCAACCGAAATATACGTTTCCGCTTACAGCGCTCCGTATTACCTGAATGACAACGCTACTTATTTGTGGAGTAACGGCGCCACCACTTCCGGATTTACCACTTCCGTAGCAGGTACGTACTGCGTAACAATAACCCGCTCAAACGGCTGTGTTTCTACTTCCTGCGTCGACGCAGTTTTTCCGCCGACATCGTTTGCTGTTTCGGTGAACTATGGTGATTCGACCAGTCAGCCACTTATCGCGAATGTTTACCTGATCCAGTTCGACAGCGCTGCTGGCACTTTGTCGTCTACCATACAGGCACAGACGAATGCCAACGGATTTGTCTTGTTTGACAATATTCCGACCGGCCAGTATCTGGTAAAAGCGGCTATTCCAGGTGGCGTGGTCGGTTTTAACGACTACCTGCCTACCTACTCTTATTCATCCCTTTTGTGGAGCGATGCGCAGTTCTATACGGTTTATCCATTCAACGGAGGTGGCGCTGTGATTTACCTGATTCCAGGCGATAATCCCGGCGGTCCCGGCTTCATCGGCGGCCTCGTGAGCGAAGGCGCCAACCTGACGGGCCACACCTCCGAAGCGGAATTTTCCGGCGAAGGAGATCCGATTTCAGGTGCCAGTATTATTCTGACGTTGCAGGACGGCACTGCGGTAGCCGCCGCTACGACCAACGCTGCGGGCGAATACAGTTTCCCCAGCCTGGCCTACGGTACCTACGTAGTGACGATCAATATTCCTGGAATTGCCCCGGTATCGACCACCATCACCCTGTCGCCCGCACAGCCCGGTTTCTCCGGCATTAATTTCGACGTGACGCAAAACGGCGCCGTGCTGGCTGCCAAAGAAGTTGGTTATGAGGCTTTTGCGAAGGTTTCTCCAAACCCGACTTCCGATGTGCTGCAAATCAATCTGAAAGAAGCGGAAGGTCAACTGCTGGTAACGAACATGCACGGACAAATCATGCAAACACAAAAAGTGACGGCCAGTCAAATGCAGATTTCCCTGGGTTCGCTGCCGGCCGGCACGTATTTCCTGACGGCCCGCACGGATAAAGGATCACAAAGCGTACGCGTGGTTAAACAATAAACCTGAAGGTGTTTGGTATTTTCGTGTTTGGTGTTCGGGAAGTGATTGATTATCAGTCTTTTCCAAACACCAAACACGAAAAACCAAACACCTTCTATATTTGCCTTTCAAAATCACTCCTTACCGTTCCCGATCCCACTGCATGAATCTTGACCCACACATGTTGCAAGCCGCGCACAAGGGCGACCGCAAGGCGCAGTATGCCTTGTATAGGGTCTGTTTCCCGGTGCTGATGGCTGTGTGCGCGCGGTACAAACGAGACGAGCAGGAAGCGGCAGCGGCAGTGAACAACGGGTATTTGAAAATTTTACAAAATCTTGATCGTTATCGCCGCGAAGAAGTGCCGTTTGAAGCCTGGATCCGGCGCATTATGATCAATACGGTGATCGATGAGTTCCGCCGGGAAAAGAAATGGCGCGAACTCACCGTTTTTACCGACACCATCGAAAAGGAACATCCGAATGAACCGATTTCCTGGAATGAAGCGGAGCAACGACTGGATTTGCAGCACCTGGAAAACATGTTGCGCCGCCTGCCCCGCGTTACCCAGCAGGTATTCAACCTGTTCGCAGTCGACGGATTTACACACCGCGAAATCGGTGAAATGCTCGAAATAAGCGAAGGAACCTCCAAATGGCATGTGAACCATGCCCGCACCCAACTCCAGCACTGGATCAAAACTGAACTGAACCCGGCAATTTGAGCTATGGAAAATATAGATGATTTCATGCAACGCAAATTTGACAGCGACGACCCTTCCGAGCGCTTCCCTTTCCGTGAGGAATACTGGGAGCAGGCGCAGGCTTTGATCGAGGCCGACGAACGGCGCCGGAAGCGCCGCAGGCTGCTGTTCTGGTGGCTTTTCAGCGGTATGCTGGCAGGTATCGCCGCCATCTGGCTGTGGTCCGGACAGACAAATGGTCCGTCTGGCGTTGCATCCATCAATACTCATAATTCCGAACAAACCCGCAGCATCACGCCGGGTCCGGAAACCGGAACTCCGGGCACTACTGAATCAACGGGCACTTCAGATGATGCGTCAAGCAGTATTTCTGAAACTACGATTAGAAAAAATATTGACAATCAATATATTAGCACAGAAAATCCGACTGAAAAACCCGCGCTGAAACAGGATAACGAACCGGAAAACCAACGCATGCTGCATCACAAAACGCCTGCTTCCAAACTGCCCCACAACCGAAATGCGCTTCCTGATAAGGCTCTTAAAACGCGTAAAAATGTACAAGGTAGCCGTCCGGAAAATGACATGAATGTCGGAGCGAACGCCGAAACCGGGGTTCCTGCACCTGTGCCCGGTTTCACTGTTCAGCCGGAAAACAACCGGGAAACGCGACCGAATGCATCTGTAGAAGCGGATGCGGTTCCGCCGTCCAGCACAGTTCTTATTGCCGGCGATGCCACTGCTCCTCCAATCCTCATTCGCCTTTTGGAGGCGCTGGAACTGCCGTTCCCGCCCGCTCATTATCTGAAAAACCTGTCGCCGAGGAAAATACCGTCTGCGCCCAAACCTGAAATCAGGCCCGTTCATACCAATCGTTTTGCCTGGGAAGCCGGCGCTGCCGCATCGGCCTGGCAGGCAGGAACCGGTTTTGCCGGCGGTTTTGCGGGAAGTTATTCGTTGCACGGGCACTGGTCGCTGGCTGCCGGCGTTCAGGTCCGCTACGTGCCGCTGACAGCTGTCGCCCCCGTCGCTACCGACAGTACGGAGAATGTAAGTGTTCAATACCGCTACTCTTTCGGCGTCGAACGCACCGAGTCGAAGCGTCTGGTAAAAAATACTGTCAATCTGGAATTGCCCATTTCGGCGCACTGGCAAAAGGGCCGCCTCGGATGGTCGGCAGGTGTGGCGCCGGGTATACTTTTGGGCGCCCGAAACACCGTTGTTCAAACGAAGGAAACCACGCTGGGCGGTGTTCAAACGTTGGATGGATACACAGAAAAAGGTCAAAAAGCCGGCTTCCGGAATACATATATCAGCCTCTTCGGTTCGGCAGAATGGCGGGTTTTGCCACACGTCGGACTGTCGTTCCAGGGCAATTACCGCCCCGGCAGCATCCTGAAACCGGCAGAAAACGTTGCGCCGAAGAAAAACTTCTGGTTTGCGGACCTCGGGGTACGCTGGCATTTTTGAAACTCACCCTGACATATGCAAAACAAAATCATGTTGAAAAAATATAACTGGCTGTTGGCAGGGTTACTTTTCTGGTCGGCTTGCAGCAACCGGGATTTTCCGCCCGATATGCCTGCGGACCCCGTATTTACCACTCAATTTACAGTAGACGGTGAAATACAATCCCTGGAGGCCGGAGTAGAGGATATCTATTTGTTCACGCGCTTCGAAAAGGATGATGCCAATGTTCTGGTGCTCGGCGGCACGTTTGCCCAGGCAGATTGCCCGGCAGGCGATTGCCCCGGGAGCCTTACCTTTGAGTTTCGGAATGACCGAACGGGGTCGGAAGTTTTTATCGACACATTGCTGAGCGCCGGGAACAAAACCTATTATTTTGATCAGCCCGTCACCGCAAATGAAGTTTTCAGATACAAATTTTACGCGCCGGATTCGGCTGACTATTCCCTCCTGCAATGGAGAATAGATAACGATACGCCTGTAACTACCAAAACACTGATCAGGGAATTCGTCCAGGATACCGTGCATCAGGTGAGGTTATGGGCGTTCCGGAATGGCGCATTGAAAAGCGTCGTGGCACATACCGTAAATTCCGATACTATCTCCAATGTCTTTCCAAAGGTCAATATCGATATCCAGGTCGACTCTATAGGAGGCGGTACACAATATTTGTTAACTGCCGATACACAGGGATCGCCGGTGTCATCTTTCCAATGGAGCAATGGAGCCAATACGCAACAAATCGCAGTTAGTGAGACCCAGGAAATTTATGCAGTTCATGTGGAAAGCCCGGCAGGAGATACCGCCTATGCCGGCATTTTCACGATCGATCCGACGATCAATAAAACGGCTGATTTCGGCTATACCGTCGAGCACATCGTTTCCAACCCCGATACCCTTTACCTGAACCGCATCAATATCCGCTGGATAGATGAGAGCGGCGGCACATGGGAGTCGCGCAGGGGTACTCAAACGCCCGATGCGTTTTTCCATATTTTATCATCGGAACCCTATGATCCGAACGAAAACGGCCAGAAAACCCGGAAAATGGAAGTTTCCTACTCCTGCCGCCTGTACAATGTGCTCGAACCTTTGTTAAGCCGGATTATTGTGGGAACGGGCGTGATTGCGGTAGCGTATCCTTGAGGTCGTTACAGGTTATTGGTTATTAGTTATCAGGGTGGTAAGGGACCATCTGTACAAAAGCCTGGCTACTCGTTTGAGCGGCCAGGCTTTTGTACAGATGGTCCCTTACCACCCTGATAACTAATAACCAATAACCTATAACAATTTTGCGGGCTTGCCGCAAAATTCCCTAATTTCGCCCCTTCAAAAATCAGTACGTTCACCACCGTTTCCTGTAAATATGCTCCAGCCCGGCGATAAAGCCCCAGATTTTGCGCTGCGATCCAGCGACAAATCGCTCGTAAAACTTTCCGAACAACGCGGTAAAAATGTTGTGCTCCTGTTTTTTCCATTCGCATTCACCGGAGTTTGTACCAAAGAGCTGTGCCAGATGCGCGACAGCATTGCCGACTACGAAAAACTGGACGCCCAGATCCTGGCCGTCTCGGTAGACAGCCCTTTTACCCTCGCCAAATGGAAAGAGGAACAGGGTTTTAACTTCCCGTTGTTGTCGGATTTCAACAAAACCGTGAGCAAAAAATACGACTCTTTGTACAAGGAGTTCGGCATGGGCCTGAAAGGCGTATCCAAGCGTTCTGCATTCGTAATCGACGCAAAAGGTATTGTTCAGTACGCCGAAGTGCTCGAAAATGCAGGCGATATCCCCGATTTCGCTGCCGTCAAACAAGCGCTTCAATCGATCAACTAATTCTTTTTCCCAGTGTTATGGAGTCTGTGTATCGCATTTCCAATTTTGAAAAACCGCTCTGGGAGGAGGAGGAAGACGTTCTGGTCGAAGATGCCGTCGACACCGGAGCGCCGGCGTATCTGATTGTCTACAACGACGATCACAATTCCTTCGAGTGGGTTATAGAGTGTTTCATGACGGTCTTGAAACACACCTCCGAACAGTCGGAACAACTCGCCATTATGATTCATTATAAAGGCAAGGCGACGGTTAAAACCGGTACGCGTTCCGAGTTGCTCCCGCTTTGTTCCGCACTGCTCGACCGCGGACTTTCGGCGGAAGTGGAAGGGGGAGAGGAGGAGCCTTGATCCTTATTGGTTTAAATGTTATTGGTTATTAGTTATTGGTTATTAGTGTGGTAACGCTTGATTATTGTAGAAGACCAGGCGTTACCACACTAATAACCAATAACTAATAATCAATAACATTTAAGTAATAACACTTAAACCAATAACAACAAAAATGCCCGTCTACAGGTTACCCGACGACAATTACCAGTTGTTTCCGCATCCGGCCGAGGCGGAATCGAACGGCCTGATAGCCGTGAGTCGCGACCTGCACGAGCAGCGACTGATCGGCGCATATGCCAACGGCTTGTTTCCCTGGTTTGAGGAAGACGGTTATTTCTACTGGTACACTCCCGATCCACGCTGGGTGCTGAAGCCGGCCGACCTGTGTATTCATAAAAGTATGCGTTCCGTTTTCAACCAGCATAAATTTCGTTACACCTTCGATACCGCTTTTGAACAGGTGATGCAAGGCTGCGCCGAAACGCCTCGCTACGGTGGTCAGTCGGGTACCTGGATCACCACAGCATTTTGCGATGCCTATACCAATCTGCACCGCGAAGGCCTGGCACATTCCGTGGAAGTGTGGCAGGATGAAGAACTGGTCGGCGGTTTGTACGGTATTTCGCTGGGCAAGATGTTTTTCGGCGAAAGTATGTTTGCGCGCGTCACCAATGCTTCCAAGGCAGGTTTTATTACGTTGGTGAAAGCACTGGAAAAAGCAGGCTACTGGCTGATCGATTGCCAGCAACAGACAGCCCACTTAGAAAGCCTCGGCGCACGGGGTATTTCACGGGAATTGTTCTACGAATACCTGCTCAAAAACGCATACGAACGCACCGTTGCAGGTCGCTGGCACTACGCTTCCGATACGACGCTGGAAATACACCCGCTTGCCGGCACACATTAATTTTTGCCAGTTAAAATATTGGTTTTCAATATCTTAAATAAGTGTTGGAGATTCGTTTCGCATTTTTAACAATTGCGTTTCGTCATTTTATGTGTATTTTGGCTCACTAAACGCTCATGAATTATGCAAAAAAAGTGGGGAAGCCTTCTGGCGGGCAGCGCGGTTTTGTGCGCGTTTCTATCATTCGACGAGCCAGACCCGGCGCCACTGCCGCCGCCGGAAGTAGTGATAGCCAGTTATCCGAAAGATTATTTTCAAAGCCCGGTTAGCAGTTCCATCCGGCTGTCGGGCACCTTCGGCGAATTACGCCCAGACCATTTCCATTCCGGTATCGATATCAAAAGTGCTACCGGCAGGGTAGGGCAGCCCATCCTGGCCGCAGCCGACGGTTTTGTCGATCGTGTCAAAGTGCAGGCCAGCGGCTATGGCAACGTGCTCTACGTGAAGCACCCCAACGGCTATACCACCCTATACGCCCACCTCGACCGCTTTTCACCGGAAATCGAAAAATACGTCCGGGAAAATCAATACGGAAAAGAGTCTTTTGAGGTAGACCTGAAACCCGCAGAGGGCCAGTTTACGGTAAAAAAAGGCCAGGAAATAGCCAAACTCGGCAATACCGGCGGTTCCTCCGGACCACACCTGCATTTCGAGATCCGGAACTCCGCCACCGACAAAATGCTGAATCCGCAGTTGTTCAACCTGCCTATTGCCGATAATGTTGCGCCGGAAATTCGCGACATGAAAGTGTATTTCCTGACCGATAACCGCGAAGTGATTACCAGCAAACCATTGCCCCTGCAACGCGACAAAAAAGGGCAGGTGGGCCTGGAAGGCGATACGGTTCGTTTTGCCGCCGGCCGGATCGGATTTGGTGTGAAAGCCTACGACCACATGAACGGCCTGAACAACGACAACGGCGTTTATGCGATCGAACTGTTTGCCGACGACAAACTGGCCTATGAATGGCGCATGGGCGAACTCGACAACGAAGAAACCCGCTACAACAACGCGCATATGGACTATGCCGCCCGTAAACGTTTCGGCGCCTGGTTTCACCGCTGCTTTGTGCTGCCGGGCAATTTCCTGAACAATTACGTGCGTACGGAGACCCTCGGCGCCGTGGCGCTCGCCAAAGACAAACCCGTAAAAATCAAACTGAAAGTAACCGATGCAGGCGGCAACTCCTCCGTCATCAATTTCTGGGCGCTGCAAAGCGAAATCGAAGAGCCGCTACCGCTTGCCATCCCTTTTCAGTACTTTTTCGATTATCAGAAAGAAAATACGATCGCGCTGGAAAACTTCAATTTGCGGATGCCCATCGGCACGTTGTACGAATCACTGCAATTCCGGTATACCGCCTCCGCAAGCGACGAAAAGGGCCAGTATTCGCCCCTGCACCACTTGCAGGACACCCGAACGCCCCTGCACAAATACATAGAAATTGGTATAAAACCCGATAACCTGCCCGAAGACCTGCGCTCCAAAGCGGTGATTGCCGCCTGCAACGACGGCCGTCCCGACAATTGCGGCGGCGTTTGGGTCAATGGTATTCTCAAAACGCAGGTGCGTAGTTTCGGCGATTATTGCATTATGGCCGACACCGACCCGCCCACTATCGTTCCGGTGATTTTCGGTGACGACATGCGCAAAAAAAGCGCCATCGCTTTCCGTATCCGCGACAATTTTGCCATCAGCGGTAAAGCCCGGGGGCTGCGCTTCCGCGGAACCATCGACGGAAAATGGGTGCTGTTCTCATTCGACCAGAAACGCGAACGCATTACGTATACGTTCGATGAACACGTGCCGCCCGGACAACACACGCTGCACCTGACGGTGACGGACGACCGGGGAAATGAGGCGTTTTTTGAAGGGAAATTTTTGAAATAGTTGATGAGGGTTGATAAGGTTGATGAGGGTTGATATTTAGCCACTCGAAAAAAGAAAGATTTCTTCATTCCCCGAGTGGCTAAATATCAACCCTCATCAACCTTATAAACCCTCATCAACCCCTTTTATCATTGCGCTGCCCCATACGCCTGCCCAAACTCATTTTCTGCAAACCATTGCAACGAAGTAGGAGTCGTAGTTTGCTCGTTTCGTTCGAATCCATCCTGGTAATTCCCATCATTCAGGGCATGATACAGGTCGCGGTATCCTTCAGCGATGGCAAGTGGGAGGCCGTTTTTCAACGCGCCCTGTAATTCGTCTTCCTGACTGAACTGCACATAAGGCAGATCGGGATTTCCAATGGCTTTACCCAGAATAGAAGTGGCTTCCGCCATGGTCACGTCTGCTGCGCCGGCTACAAAACGCACCGAATTGCCGGTGAAATTCAGGGCCAGTAATTCCTCCGCAGCCACCGCTGCGATGTCGCGCGCATGTACGACGGGGATTTTCAAATCAGGTTTCAGCGACGAACCGTAGAGGTTCAGGTGCTTGATCATACCGGTAAAGGCAAGGAAATTCTGCATAAAAAAGCCTGCGCGTAAGTGTTTTACATTCAAACCCGGAATGCTGTTCAGCATGGTTTCCACATAAAACAAGCCGCTGACCGGTCCGGCGCCCTCCGGCAAATGCGCGCCCTGAGAACTCAGATTCACCACATACGGCACACCGGCAGCCTGAACGGCCGAGGCAATGGCAAATCCTGTTTCCGTTTGGTATTGGCGCCAGTTGGTAACCTGCCAGGTAGGCGGAATGAGCGTATAAACG
>Ga0209717_1001791_pt1 | contig 22214 bp, 17 predicted proteins | sample AD_UKC048_MetaG_FD_184418 | JGI IMG/M metagenome (GOLD analysis project Ga0209717, IMG submission 184418) | Active sludge microbial communities of municipal wastewater-treating anaerobic digesters from USA - AD_UKC048_MetaG (SPAdes) (version 2) | ecosystem: Engineered > Bioreactor > Anaerobic >... | reverse complement strand
AACTTTTCTGGTGATGATTACATAGAGGTAATACCTGTTCCCATTCCGAACACAGAAGTCAAGCTCTAATGTGCCTACGATATTTGCGGGTTACCCTGCTGAGAAAATAGGTTGTTGCCAGATTTTTATTTATTCCTCTTTAGCTCAGTTGGTAGAGCGCTCGGCTGTTAACCGATAGGTCGTTGGTTCGAGTCCAACAAGAGGAGCCAACTAGCGGACGATTTATTCGTCCGTTTTTTATGCTTGTTTTGCTTGAGATATGTATTATTAAGCAATAATAAAATCAGTGTAAATTGTAAAAGTTAATGCCAAATGGTAATAAACGATTATAAAAAATATCTATTAATGTTGTAATTTTAATTAAAAAATGATAGAATTACATCATTAGGTAAAACCTATTAGGGAGGTAAAATTGGACAAAAATAATATATATGAAGAATTACAAAAATTAATAAAATCATCAAATATTTTTGTTGATGAACAAATGAAAAACCATACTTCTTTTAAAATTGGAGGTGTTGCTGATTTTTTTATAAAAGCAAAAACTATTAATGAAGTAGAAAAAGTAGTAAAATTTGCAAAAGAAAATAATATCCTATTAACAATAATAGGAAATGGAAGTAACCTATTAGTAAAAGATAATGGGATAAGAGGAATTACCTTAAAAGTTGACATTAATAATATTGAGATAGATAAAAATACAGTTGAATTCGAAAAAAAAATAAATGAAATAAAAAATAGTAATATTGAAAAGGATGATAATAATTTAAATAAGGTTAATAATATAAATAGTAAAGATAATGTTTCAATTAAAAAAAATTCTAATATAGACAATAAAAACGTTATTGTAACGGTTGGTGCAGGAGTTAAATTAGCTATTTTAGCTCAAAAACTTTTGGATAAATCAATTTCAGGTTTTGAATTTGCATGTGGAATTCCTGGAACAATTGGTGGGGCAATTTATATGAATGCAGGAGCCTATGGCACAGAATTTAAAGATATTGTAATAGAGACTAAATACATTGATAAAAATGGAGTTATTCATTGTATAAATAATGAACAAAATAAATTTGGATATAGAGATAGTATTTTTAAAAATGAAAGATTTATAATTTTAGAATCAAAATTAATATTAAAAAAACAAGATAGTAAAACGATAATTAAAGAAAAAATGGATGAATTATTAAAAGATAGAAAATTAAAACATCCAGCCTATCCAAGTGCTGGAAGCACTTTTAAAAGAGGTGAAGACTTTATTACATCAAAATTGATAGATGAAAGTGGATTAAAGGGGTACAAAATTGGTGGAGCACAAGTTTCTGAAAAACATGCTGGTTTTATAATCAATGCAGGAAATGCAACAGCTCAGGATGTTATTGATTTAACTGAATATGTTAAAAAAACAGTTAGAGAAAAATTCGGAAAAGATATTTATCTAGAAGTTGAAATTGTAGGTGAATAAACTATACTTTTTAAGATTAGTAATTAAAATCAAAGATTAATAAAAATATAAATGGCAAATTAAGAAAGGGTAAATATGAGCAGTAAAAATAAAATGAATGGATTTTTAAAGTGGTTTAGAAAAGGGGCAAAATTAAAAAGATGGATGTTACTTATTTTAATAGGAGTAGCATCAACTTGTTACGCTGTTGCTGAAATAATTACTATGCCAGCATTAAGCATAATAGGTGTTTTAAAAGTTATAGCAAGTTTTGTATTTGGATTTTTAGCAATTGTTGTAGGAATAGTTTTTATACAAAAAAGAACTTTAGAGTTACTTGTAAAAGATAGTGATCAAAGAGAAGATGATCATGTTAAATCATTAATATTTAATAAAAAAGTTTATAATCAAGGTCCTAAAATTGTTGTTATTGGTGGTGGTTCAGGATTAAATACAGTTCTAAAGGGGCTAAAAAAATATACAGATAATATTACAGCAATAGTAACTGTATCAGATTATGGAGAAAAGTCTACAGATTCAAGAAAACTACTACAAACCTTACCATTAGATGATATAAAAGAAAGTTTAGTGGCATTGTCTAGCAATGATGAATTAATGGAGGATATATTAAATTATGAATTCACAGATGGAAAATTAGCATCATTATCATTAGGAGATATATATTTGCTAGCTATGCAAAAATATTATAACGATTTTCCAAAAGGTGTTGAGGCTACCAGAGAAATATTAAATATAACTGGAAAGGTTTTACCAGTGACAATGGAGCCAATACAAATATGTGCAGAGTTAGAGGATGGAACAATTATAGAAAGTAGAGATAAAATTGCAGATATAGTTGGTAAAAAGAAAAGTAAAATAAATAGAATTTTCATATCGCCTACAAATTGCCGTCCAGCTCCTGGAGTAATTGAATCAATTCAAGAAGCAGATGCAATAATTATTGGACCAGGTAAATTATATACAAATATAATTCCAAACCTTTTAGTTAAAGGCGTTACAAGAGCTATAAAAGAATCTAAAGGATTTAAGGTATATATTAGTAATATAATGACTGATCCAGGTCAAACAGATGATTTTAAATTATCAGATCATTTAAAAGCAATTAATGATCATACTGGAAATATTGGAATTTTAGATTATTGTATTTATGATACTGGAGATATTGTTCCAGAATATATTAGAAGATATAATAAAGAAGGAGCAGATTTAGTTGAACAAGATGTTTCTAAATCTAAGGAGCTTGGAATAAATTTAATTAAAAGGGATCTTGCAACATCAGATGGTGAGTTTATAAGACATAATTCTGATGCAATTGCCTCTTCAATAATAGAATTAATTTGTGAGGATCTTAAATTTCAGGATAAACAAAATGATCCACAATATTTAATATTACATAACAGATTAAAATCAATAAATAAAAAGATTGATAAAACTAATGTGAAAAAGGAAAAGAAGAAAAGGAATACAAATTCAAAAAATAAGAAAAAAAGTAAGTTTTTAAATAAATATGAAGAAAGAATGGATTCAATAAAACAATCAGATGAAAAAACAAAAAAACATAAAGAACATCATATATTTGGAAGCAAAAATAAAGATGCTAACAAAGCATCTACAAAAAAAACAAATAATAATATTTTTGGAACAAAACAAAAAAGTAAAATAAATGGTTCAAATATAAGTAATTCTGATAAAACAAATAAATCTGTAAATTCTAGAGAAGATAAAAATAAATATAATAACTTTGAAAAAAACATAATTAAGCAAAGAACCAAAAGTGCAATACTAGAAAATAAAGGTACAGTTAGGAATTCAATATTAAAAAATGATTTAAATGACACAGAATTAAAACCTTCTAGAAAACCTAGTTCTCCAGTTGTAAAAAGGGGAAGTCAGTTATTATCAACAGATAGAAAAAATATAAACAAAATCGATTAGTTGATTTTGATTTTAAGGTATTATTCTATTATTTTAATTTTATTTTAAAATAATAGAGAAGGTTTTTTAAGGTTATTAAACAATAAAACAAGTAAAATAGAAATTAACAATAAAAAAATAAAATAGAAATTAACAACAAAATATAAAATAGGAATTAACAATAAAATATAAAATAGAAATGAACAACAAAGTATAAAAGAGGAATGAACAATAAAAACATAAAAGAGGAATGAACAAAAAAATGATTTATAAAAAAAATGAATTGAATTTAAAAAAAGGAATAAATAAAGAGTGGATTATAACTAATGGAATAGGTGGATATTCGAGTGGTACAATTATAGGTATAAATACTAGAAAATACCATGGTTTGTTAGTAGCACCATTAAATCCACCAGCTAAAAGATTTCTTATATTATCAAAAGTTGATGAAAGTATAGAAGTTGATAGAAAAAAATATGATTTATCATCAAATATGTGTAATGACTATGTATCAGAGGGATATAAATATTTAGTTAAATTTGAAAAGGATTATATACCTGTTTTTAGATATCAATTAAAAGGTATTAAAATTGAAAAATCAATATGTATGGAACATGGGAAAAATACAGTCGTTGTTCTTTACAGAATTTTATCAGAAAAAGATGCAAAATTCACAGTTGCACCACTAATCAATTTTAGAGATTTTCATACAATAAATAGTTCACATAAATTTCAACTAGAACAAGATATAGACGGTAGAAAAGTTAAGATTATTGTTGATGGAGAAAACAAAACTCCTGTGTATATTAATTTATCTGATGGAAGATATGTAGAACATGAAAATGATAGATTTAATAATATGTTCTATAAAGAAGAAGCTAATAGAGGTTTTTATCCTGAAGAAAATCATGCAGTACCTGGTAGATATGAGGTATTAATAAAATCAGGAAAAGAGAAGATAATTACATTTGCATGTTCATTGTCTCCTGACGTAGAAAATATTAATGGTCAAGAAATAATAAAAAATGAAATACATAGAATTGATACTCAGATAAAAGAAGTATCAGAAGTTTTAAAGAATGAAAGTATCAATAATCAAAAGTTAAATAGTGAAAGTATTAGTAGTAATGAAAAAATTATTAAGGAAAATATAAATCAAGAATTAGTAAAAAAATATGTAATTGCTTCAGATAATTTTATTGTTTATAGGCCCTCATTCAGGTTACATACATTGATTGCAGGTTATCCATGGTTTTTAGATTGGGGAAGAGATAGTTTAATATCGTTAGAAGGAATTGCCTTGATTTCAGGAAGATATCAAATAGCCAAAGAAATATTATTAACTTTAGTTAAGGGAGAAGAAGGTGGATTAATTCCAAATGGATATTCTGGTTTTGATAGTAGACCTCTATATAATAGCGTGGATAGTTCATTATTATTATTTGAACAAGTAAAAAAATTCTTGAATTACACTCAGGATTATAAATTTATAAAATCTAAAATTTATCCTACTTTGTTAAAAATAATAGTATCATATAAAAAAGGAATAGATATAGATAATAACAATATAATTGTTGATAAAGATAATTTAGTTAGTTCAGGAACAAAACAGACTCAAAATACATGGATGGATGCTAAAATAGGTCAAAAAGCTGTTACACCTAGAAATGGAAAAGCTGTAGAAATAAATGCAATGTGGTACAATGCTTTAAAAATAGCTGAGGAACTTTGCATAGAATTTGATAATCCTGAGTTTGCAAAAAAATGTTCTAATATAGCAAAAAAATGTAAAAAAAGTTTTGAAGAACAGTTTTATAATCCAGAAAAACAATGTTTATTTGATGTTATAGGTGATGATAAAATACGACCAAATCAATTATTTGCTTTAGGCTTATCATATCCAGTTATAGAAATGTCAGATTCAAAAGCTAAGGAAATTTTTAATGTAGTTACAAAAAAATTATTAAATGATTATGGATTAAAAACCCTAGCTAAAGGTGAAGATAAGTATGTTGAAGTGTATGAAGGTGATGAAACAAAAAGAGATATGAGTTATCATCAGGGTATTACATGGCCATGGCTTTTAGGAATTTATGTTGATGTTTATAAAAAAATTATTTCATTTGAAAAAGATGAAAAAAATAAGAAAATACTAATAGATTCGTATAATAAATTAAAAAGTCGAATTTATAATAATTTTGTATATGAGCTTGAAAAAGGTAAATCAGTAGGTAATATTTCAGAAATTTATGATTCAAAAAAACCATTTGAATCTAAAGGTGCATTTGCTCAATGCTGGAGTGTTGCGGAAGTATTTAGAATATTATTTAGCAAAGATTAATTTTTTAAAAATAAACAATTAATACTATAAGAAACAATTAATAATATTAGAATATTATTTAGCAAAGATTAATTTTTTAAAAATAAACAATTAATAATATAATAAAGAGTTAATAACAGAATAAACAATTAATAATAAAAGAAACAATCAATAATATAAGAAACAGTTAATAACAGAAGAAACAATTAATAATAAAGAAACAATTACTGATTCTTTTGAATAACTAGAAAAAAGCTTTAAAATAATTGATTAATAATAAAAGTAATAATATGCTTATTAAGGGGGATATGTATGGCAATAGATAAATTAGAAAAAGATATTAAAGAAGAAAAATTAAATAATATTTATTTATTGCATGGAACAGAAACATATCTTTTAGAAAATACAATTAAAAAAATTAAAAAGATATTTGGTGAAATTGTTCAAGGAATCAATTATATTATGATTGATGAAAATAATTTAAATACTTTAATTTCTGAACTTGAAACACCATCTTTTGGATTTGAAAAAAAGTTAATTATAGTAAGAAATTCTGGATTGTTTAAAAAAGAAGGAAAAAAGAAAAATTTATTTTTAGAAGAATTAATTAAAAAAATATCTAATTACATATATGAAAATGAGCTAAAAATTAAAGAAAATAATATTTTGATTTTTATTGAGTATGAAATCGAAAAAAATGAATTATATAAAACAATCGATAAAAAAGGAGAAATATTTTATTTCGAACAAGAAAAAATGCCGCAGCTTATTAAAAGAATAAAGGGTATTTGTTCAGCTTACAAAGTTACAATAGATGATTTAACAGCCCGATATTTTATAGAATGTTGTGGTACAAATATGCAAGATTTAGTAAATGAAATAAGGAAATTAATAGAGTATACTGGAGAAAATGGTATAATTAAAAAAGAAGATATAGATATTTTATCAATAAAAAATCTTGAAAGTATTATATTTGACTTAACTGATAACCTTGGTAAAAAAAATGTTAAAAAGTCTTTAGAAGTATTTAAAAATTTGATATATGCAAAAGAGTCAGCCCAAAAAATTTTATTTTCATTGTACAATCATTTTAAAAAAATATATATAGTTAAATTATCTCAAAAATACAAAAAAAATCTGGATGAAACATTAAACCTAAAACCTAATCAAATGTTTTTAAAAAATAAATTTGTTAATCAGGCGAAATTTTTCGATGAAAATGAATTAAGAAAAATATTGGATGAGTTAATATTATTGGATTCTAATTATAAAATAGGATTAATAGACTTAGAAATTGGACTAGAATCAATTCTTTGTAGATATTGTAGTAAATAAAATTAATGAATAAAAAACCTCATTTATCAAAAAATAAATTTGAAAGTGAGGTTTTATTTATATGTTAAATTTTAGAAATGATATTGCAGATGAGAGAAATGATCTATTTAAACAAGCTAACGGAATAGAAAAAAATGTTCCAGGTGTTGAGTTTACTGAAATTATTGAAAATAATAATATTAAAACAACAGTAGTTAATATTGTAGCAAGAGGAATAAATCTAAGTCTATAAAAAGTTTTGATTTATTTCCAGTGCATATAATTTAATTCAGGGAAAATACAATCAATATTTTCTATATACTCTAAAAACTGTATATCTATATTGTTATTAAAAATTTGATTATATAAATTTAAAAATCTTCCAGTATGTTCTTTAATACGCTTATTTGCATATTCTACCATAGTTTTATTTGTAAGTATGAATAACCAATCACTACTTTGTAAAAGAAGTAATTCGCGTCCGCATTGAGTAATAGCACGCTGTATTAAAAGAGAAGTATGAGCTGTTTTAGGAAATCTATTTACCAATTCAATCATTTTTGCTCCAATATTATACAAATGTCTGTGAGCATAATCATTCAGCGGGTTAACCCAAACTTCACTAAAACCATTAGCTCCCCAGCTTGAACTAGACGGTGTAGATATTTGTAAATTAGGATAATTACACAAATATTCACTTGGTGTTGTTAAACTAAAATTTGATGACTCTAAATCAATTTTTTTAAATAACTCATAAATCCATTCAGGTCCTTCATACCACCAATGTCCATATAATTCGGCATCATAAGGACATAAAATAATTGGGGGGTTTTCCATATAATTAGATAATTTTTCTATTTGTTCTTCTCTACTATTTTTAAAATGAGTTGCTTGTCTAAACACAACATCATGAGCAGCTTTAATATTATACAAATCTTTTTCCTTTGTGTTTCCAGTGATCTTGTAATATTTAATTCCTGTATGAACTCTAGCTCCATTTGAAGCAATATAAGGTTTTATATATTCATAATCAGCATCATAACCTAGATCTTTATAGAAATCTCGATAATTATAATCTCCAGGATAACCGTTAATAGAGCTCCAGACCTGTTTAGAGGATTCAATATCACGTCCAAAAGCTACTAATCCATTTGGAGATACTATTGGTGCAAATGTTCCATATATTGGAGCTGGGTTAGCATATAAAATTCCATGTGATTCAGTAATAATATAATCGATTTTGAATTCTCTTAAGTAATTATCTAGTTCTGGGATATAACCACATTCAGGAAGCCAAATTCCTTTAGGGTTTGTATCAAAAAATTTTTTGTAACAATCAACTGCAATCCCAATTTGTGCCTTTACGGTATTTGGATTTGAAAATAAAAGTGGAAGAAATCCATGTGTTGCACCACATGTAATAATTTCTAATACACCTATTTTTTGAAAAAATTTAAAATTAGAAATCAAATCACAATCTAAATTATCTCTAAAGAATATCAAATCATCTGAATATTTTTTAAAATAGTAATTAGATAGTTCATAAAGTTTTTCGTTATTAATATTTTTTTTCACTTCTTTTTTAGATAACTCAATATGTTTATTTAAATATTCGATGTATCTATTTTTTAATAATTTGTTATCTAGCATATTTAGTAAAGGTGGGGTAAGTGACATGGTGATTTTAAAATTAATTTTCTCTGACACTAATTTATCAAATGTTCTTAAAAGTGGAATATAGGTTTCTGAAATAGCTTCAAAAAGCCACTGTTCTTCAAGATAATCAGAATTTTCAGGATGATGTATAAAAGGTAAGTGAGCATGTAGAACAAGACTTACATATCCCTTATTTTTTTTTATAGAATTCATATATAAATTGCTCCTTAGTCTTTCTTTTTTGAATATTTTTAATTAATTTGTATATTTGGAAATCTCAGTTCCTTTTTATATTTGGTTATTTAAATTAATTTGTATATTTGGCAATTCCAATCAATTTGTATATTTGGTAATTTCAATCAATTTTTATTTGGCAATTTCGATCAATTCTTATTTGGCAATTTCAATCAATTTTTATTTGGCAAATTCAATTTAACAAACTAATTAAAATTAGTATTATTCATTTTTGAGGATGGATTATTAGTAAATTCATTTACATAGTCTTTTAAATAAAAATCATAAATATTATATAATTTTTTAAAATTATTAGCTTCTATTTTCTTACTTGTTTTAATTTTGGATTCTATATTAAAAAATTCATAATTTTTAGGTAATTCTTCAAAAAGTATATTATCATTAGGACATAATATTGAATTCGAATTAGTTATTAATATAAATTCGTTCTCTAAATTATTGTAGGGTTTAAGTCCCAGTTGTACTTCATATTCACAATTAGAATGGTCAATATCTATATACCAATTTGTTGCGAATTCATTAATTTCAATTTCAAAATTTGTAGAAAGTGTTTTATTAATAACAGTTAAAATAGGTTTTGTATTTTGGAAAAGATTAGAACCATATTTTTCTTTTAGTTTTTGCTTATCTAATTCAGAAATTTCCCAAAATGCAAATAATGTATTTGGATTTTGAGCAACTAAAACTAAATATGTTTTTTCATATGTGTTTGGTAAATCATAATGTTCAGAATAGAATTGCATAGTGTTTTTTTGTATAATATCTTTGGTTTTATTATTTTTTGATTTATTAAGATTAACATTTTTTTTATTTTTATTATTTTTATCATTTTTATCATTTTTATCATTTTTATTAAGACTATCGTTTTTTTTATTTTTATTAAGACTACCGTTTTTTTTATTATTTTTATTGTTAATTTTGTCTTTTTTTATGATAGTATTATTATTTAAAGGTTTATTAGAAATTTCTTTTTTCATTTTACTATTTTTAGATTTAATTAATTTTTTTGGTGATGTTTTTGATTTTTCTGTATTTTCTGTATTTAAATTATTTTTCATGATATTTCCTCCTATGTAATAAGATAATCATCTTATTACATACTATATTAAAAAAAATTTATTTTCAATAGATAAAACAAAAAATCAGTTTCATAATGAAAATAAATAAAATATAAAAAAATTTTTTGATATAAAAAATTAAATTTCATATATGGATAAGAAATTATCTAATAATAAAAAAACAAAAAATTGCATTAAACATATAATAATGGAAATTATGATAAAGTGAAAAAGTAATTGCAATTTTATAACATTAACTGTAATTGAAAAGTAATGGAAATTATTAAAAAATATATATAAATATGTTTACTTTTGTCAAAATCTTTTATAGAATATATCTAATATTAAAAGAGAAAATATACAAAGGAGGAACTGTAATTGAAGATTTTAATGCTTACATGGGAGTATCCACCAAGAATAGTAGGAGGAATATCAAGAGTTGTATACGATTTATCTCATAGGCTCATAAAAGATGGACATGATGTGACTATAATAACATATAAGGATGGAGAAGCTCCAGAGTTTGAAAATGACGAGGGTGTAATTGTTTATAGAGTAGAAAACTATATGATACATCCAAATAATTTTACTGATTGGGTTATGCAATTAAACTTTAATATTTTAGCTAAAGCAAATCAAATAATATTAAATCAAGGAAAATTTGATGTGATACATGCTCATGATTGGCTTGTTGCATATTCAGCAAAATCATTAAAAAACTCATATGATATTCCAATAGTATCAACAATTCATGCAACAGAATCAGGAAGAAACAGCGGAATACATGATGATACACAAAGATATATAAATGATACAGAATGGCTTTTAACATATGAATCAAATGAAGTAATTGTTAATAGTAAATATATGAAAAATGAATTACAAAGATTATTTGGTCTTCCATTTGATAAAATTAATGTTATTCCAAATGGTATAAATCTAGACTTATACCAAGGAATTGATAAAGATCTGGAATTTAGAAGAAAATATGCAAGAGATGATGAAAAAATAATATTATATATAGGACGCTTGGTTTATGAAAAAGGTGTACAACATTTGATTTCAGCAATGCCTAAAATTTTGAATCATTATAATGATGCAAAATTAATAATTGGCGGAAAAGGGGGAATGATAGATGAATTAAAAAAACAGGTTGATAATTTAGGTTTATTGAATAAGGTGTATTTTACTGGGTATCTAAATTCAAAAGAGGTTAAGAAGATTTATAAATGTGCTGATGTATCAGTCTTTCCAAGCACATATGAACCTTTTGGAATAGTTGCATTAGAATCTATGCTAGCTGGAATACCAACAGTTGTTTCAGATATAGGTGGGCTAGATGAAATAATAACTCATAGAGAAAATGGTATGAAAACATATGCAGGAAATTATAATTCAATTGCTGATTCTGTTTTAGAAATTTTGTATAATAAAGAGATAAGTAGCAAAATATCAAAGAATGCTCAAATTACAATAAAGCAAAATTATAGCTGGAATAAGATTGCTCAAGATACTTTTTTTTCATATGAAAAAGCTATATGTCAGACTTTCGCAGATAAACAAGCAAACCAGATAATACAAGAAAATGCACATAAAACGCATAAAGCAAAAAATACAGAAAAGGAAATCACAAAATTGTTAAGTTTCAAAAAAAGACATGCATATGCATAGTATATAATTATATATTTGAAAATTTTAAATAGAATATAAATATTATTAGAAAGGTAGATAAAAATGAATGTATATGATACAGCTAATAAATTAGCGTTAGAATTAAGAGAGTCAAAAGAATATATGGAATATAAATTAGCAAAACAAAAAATTATGGAGAATAATGATTTTAAATCTAAGATAGAAGAATTTGAAAAAGGAAGATATGATGTACAGGTTCTTGCTCTAAGAGGAAATCAAGAAGATAATGAAAAGATAGCTAGTCTTCAAGAATTATATTCAGAATTAGTTCAAATACCAGAGATAAAAAATTATTTCGATTTGGAAGTTAAATTTAATATTTTAGTTGCAGATGTGAATAAAATTATTGGTGAGGCAATAAAAGATATATTATAATAATTTTAAAATATATGGTTTTATAAAGCTGTTATACTTCTAATCTTTGGGTTGATATTTTTGGGTGTACGTACATATTTAGAAATGGATGCTATGATAAAAGCAAGATATTTAGCAAAAGAATATTTGCTCGATAATTCGGATAAATTATCAAAGGAAGAAATAGATTTAATTGTATCTAAATACGATTATATTAATGATGTAGGGATTAAATTAACAGTTGCAATATTAGCATGGAAGCCTATATTTAGATTTTTATTATTTATATTCATATGTATAATAAAATAATTTTAAATACTAAATAATATAGAAAATGTTTAAGAAATACTGAAAATTCCTTAAAAGAAAGATTAAAATCAAATATTAAATAATCTAGTAAATTTTTAATTTCTAAAATAAAATACAAACTTCTCTTGTATAAAAAATCCACACTAAAGAATAGTGTGGATTTTTGCGTTCATTAATAAAATTCCAATTCTTTTTTGATTATTGTCTTTATAGGATTAACAATATTTTTTGAATCCAAAAAGACTTTTCCTTTTAATTTTTTTCTTGCAATATTCAAAGAATTTTGAATGTCAATTTTTTCTTCTGTTATTTCATATTTAAGAAAAATTGATTTCACAAGTTTGAAATTACTTATTTGAAGCGCATATGGTGTTTCTGTTGCTATGCCTGTTATAATTATACCAGACCGAAACTCACTTGGGTTGAAAGGCGAATAAAGCATAAAATTACCCCCCTTCTATATATAAAAAAGCTTCCAACTTATGAAATTATTATATAGTATTGTAGTTATAAAGTCAAATATGATATTTTATTGCGTAAACTACAGTTTGAATAAATATAAGTACTAAATCGAAATGATTTATTAATAAGCTAATAAAACCAAATTATATAAGAAAAAAATCTTTTTTTTAATAAACCTTTTCAAAAGTATGAAAATGGTATACAATAGAAAAAAATAAATAATAGGAGTATAAAGGATGAATAAGAAATGGAAATGTTACGAAGAAAATAACGAATTAGCAGAAAAAATAGAATCAAGATTTAGTGTTAGTAAGCTTTTAGCGAAAATATTAGTAAATAAAGGATTAGTAGAAGAAGAAAAAATAAAAGTTTTTTTAAACCCTACTAGAAGCGATTTTCACGATCCATATTTAATGCCAGACATGAGTATTGCAGTAGATAGAATATCAAAAGCAATAGAAGAAAAAGAAAAAATAATTATATATGGAGATTATGATGTAGATGGAATAACAAGTATTACAGTATTAAAAAAATTCCTTCAAGATAGAGGTGTTGATGTTGATTGTTATATTCCAAATAGACTAGAAGAAGGTTATGGTCTAAACAAAAATGCAATAAATAAAATATTTGAAAACGGTTATAATTTAATGATAACAGTTGATTGTGGAATATCAGGAATTGAAGAAATAGATTATGCAAATAGTTTGGGTCTGGAAATAATAGTTACAGATCATCATGAACAAGGTGAATTTTTACCAAAAGCACTAGCTATTGTTGATGCAAAAAGAAAGGATAATAAGTATCCGTTTAATCAATTAGCAGGAGTTGGAGTTGTTTTTAAAGTAATTCAAGCATTGGGGATAAAATATGGTTTAGATGAAAAAGAATATTTAAAATATTTAGATTTAGTTTGTGTTGGCACAATTTCAGATATAGTTCCACTAATTGATGAAAATAGAGTAATAGCAAAATTAGGTCTAAAATTAGTTGAGATGACTCAAAATATTGGATTAAAAACATTATTAAAAGATGTTGGATATAAGAAGGTTGATTCTACAACAGTTTCATTTGGTATTGCACCAAGAATAAATGCTTGCGGAAGAATGGGACATGAACAAGAGGCTTTGCAATTATTTTTAACAGATAATATTTTAGAAGCACAAAAAATATCAGAGAAATTAAATGAATACAATAGAGCAAGACAAGAAACTGAAAAGAAAATATTTGAACAGGCATTAAAAATTGTTGAAAAAGAAGAAAAAAATAAGCCTTGTATAATATTAGGAAATGATGAATGGCATCATGGAGTAATAGGTATAGTTGCATCAAAAGTTACAGAAATGTATTTTAAACCAAGTATATTAATTTGTTTTGAAGGTGAAGATGGAAAAGGTTCAGGAAGAAGTATACCAGGATTTGATTTACATGATGCATTAAGTAAATGCGGGGAATATATTGATAAATTTGGTGGACACTCTATGGCAGTGGGAATAAGTGTAAAAAAAGAAGATTTTGAAAATTTCAAAAATGAATTTCAAAAATATACAGCTTCAACAGATATACACTCAATTCTACCAATAGTAAATATAGATGAGGAGATAACATTAAAAGATTTTAATCTTTCTGCAGTAAATGATTTGAAATATTTGGAACCATTTGGAGAAGGAAATAAAATGCCTATATTCATGTATAAAAATTTAAAAATAAATTCTATTAGAGCTTTATCTGAGGGAAAACATTTAAAACTAACTTTAAAAGATGATAATTTTATAATGGAAGCAATAGGTTTTAATCTAGGTCACTTATCAACTGAATATAAAATAGGTGATAAAATAGATGTGGCAGGTAGTTTAGAAATTAATTCATTTAATTCAAGAGAAACTGTTCAAATCAATTTGAAGGATATAAGAAAGTCTTATTAGAAAAGTGAATTTGAAAAATTTTACTATTGAATTGTAAAAACAATAAATCAATTATAAAAACATAATAAAAAAAATTAGATATAATTAATTCATAGGAAAAAGAGGGTGATATAATTGTCTGAAATTAAAGAAGTAACTATAGAAGATGTAATAAATAAAATGAAAAAAAATAAAGGCAAAACAGATTTGAAACTAATTAAAAAAGCATATGATTTTGCTAAAGAAAAACATGGAAATCAGCTAAGAAAATCAGGAGAACCATATATAATTCACCCAATTCAAGTAGCATATATATTGGCTGATTTAGGATTGGATGACAGCACTATTTGTGCAGCATTATTGCATGATGTTGTAGAAGATACAGATATTACTAATGAAGAACTTGCTAAACTATTTTCGAAAGAAATTGAGGAGCTTGTTGATGGTGTTACAAAACTTGGAAATCTAAAATATACAAGTGCAGAAGAACAACAAGTAGAAAATTATAGAAAAATGTTTTTAGCAATGGGGAAAGATATCAGAGTTATTATAATTAAACTTGCTGATAGGTTGCATAATATGAGAACATTAAAGTTTTTATCTAGAGAACGACAACTAGCAAATGCGAAAGAAACAATGGATTTATATGCACCATTAGCAAATAGATTAGGAATGTATTCTCTTAAATGGGAGCTTGAAGATCTATCATTTAAATATTTACATCCAGAAGAATTTAAAAAAATAGTTGATGGAATTGATAAAAAAAGAAATGAAAGACTAGAATTTATAGACAAAATAATGGATGATATTCGTATTGAATTAAAAAAACAAAAAATCAATGCAGAACTAACTGGTAGAGCTAAGCATTTGTATAGTATTTACAGAAAAATGGAACGTGATGGAAAAGACATTGATCAGATTTATGATTTATTTGCACTAAGAATTTTGGTGGATTCTGTAAAAGATTGTTATGCTGCATTAGGAGTTGTTCATGACTTATATAATCCAATGCCAGGAAGGTTTAAGGACTATATTTCTGTTCCAAAACCAAATTTATATCAATCACTTCATACAACATTGATTGGTGCAAAAGGAACTCCTTTTGAGGTACAGATTCGTACTGTAGAAATGCACAGAATAGCAGAATACGGAATAGCAGCACACTGGGCTTATAAGGAGGCTAATAAATTTAAAAAATCAACTGTAGTTGTTCAAGAAGATAAATTATCATGGTTAAGAGAAACATTAGAATGGCAAAAAGATATGCAAGACCCAGAAGAGTTTTTAAATACATTAAAAACAGAATTATTTGAAGATGAAGTATATGTATTTACCCCAAAGGGAGAGATAAAAGTTCTTCCTAATAAAAGCACTCCAATTGATTTTGCTTATAATATCCATGCTGAAATAGGGCATCATATGATAGGTGCTAAAATTAATAGTAAAATTATGCCTATAATTACAACATTAAAAAATGGAGATATTGTTGAAATTTTAACTTCAGAACAAGCAAAAGGGCCAAGTAGAGATTGGCTAAAATTTATAAAAAGTTCTACAGCTAGAAACAAAATAAATGCATGGTTCAAAAAAACTGAAAGAGAAGATAATATTATAAAAGGAAAAGAAAATATTGAAAAAGAAATTAAAAGATTAGGGATTCAATATTCAAAAATATTTAAATCAGAATATATTCAACCTGCACTAGATAGGTATAAGTACCAAAATATTGAGGAATTGTATGCAGCTATTGGATTTGGTGGTATTTCGACATCTAAAATTATTGCTAAAATGCTAGAAACATACAAAAAAGATCATGAAGATGAGTTTCTAGAGAAAAAATTAGAAGAATTATCATTGGAAAAAACTAGAAAAGAAAAGCCTTCAAATTTAGGAATAGTTGTAAAGGGAATTGACAATTGTCTTGTAAGATTATCTAAATGCTGTAATCCTGTTCCAGGAGATGAAATTGTGGGTTTTATAACAAGAGGAAGAGGTGTTTCAGTTCATAGAAAAGATTGCCAAAATATTGATGATTTAGTATCACAAGAAAATAGAATGATTGATGTTTACTGGTATGACTCAGAAAAAGCAGGATATAATGTAGATGTTGAAATAACAGCATATGACAGAAATGGTCTGCTAGCAGATATAATTAAAGAAATAAGTAATTCAAAATGCAATTTATTAGCAGTACATTCAAAAGTAACCAAAGAGAAAATAGCTCAAACAAATGTGAAAATAGAAGTTCAAAATGTTGAAATGCTAAATAAAATCCTTTCAAATTTAAGAAATATAAAAAATGTATTTGAAGTGAAACGTGTATAATGTATTTGAAGTGATACGTGTATAATGTTTTAAACAAAGATAGAGGGATAAAAAATGATATTAAAAAGAATACAAATAAAAACCAAATTAGGAGACTATACAAATTGTTATATTATTCAAGATAAACAATCAAAAGAAACAATGGTAATAGATCCAGGCGGAGAGCCAGAAAAAGTAATAGAAATGTTAGAACTACTAAAATCAAAACTTAAATACATATATTTAACTCATTGTCATGGAGATCATACAGGTGGAGTTAATGAAATTAAAAATCAAAAAGGTGGGAAAATACTTATTCACAGATTTGATGCAAAAGGTCTTGAAGATGATAGTATAAGTTTAAAATCATATATTGGTATGGAAGATATAGAACTTGAACCAGATTCAAGAGTGGATCATGATGATTTGATACATATTGGTGAGATTCAATTTAAAATAATTCACACACCTGGTCACACAAAAGGTGGTTCATGTGTATATTGTGAAAAAGAAAGAATGGTTTTTACAGGAGATACATTATTTAGAGGAACATGGGGTAGAACAGATCTACCAACAGGCAGTTTAGAAGAAATAATGGAATCTATAGAGACAAAACTTATGGTATTACCTGATGATACTATAGTTTATCCAGGTCATGGAAAATCTACAATGATTCATGAAGAAAAGCCAATATATCTTCATCTAAGGCCAAGAAATGATTAACTAAAACAAAATGACTAATGAATAAAAGCCAAGATATTTTCATCTAAGGGCTAGAAATGATTAACTAAAATAAAATGACTAATGAATAAAATCCAATATATCTTAATAAAATACAAAAAGTAGTAAAAAAATTATTATAAAAATACGAAAGAGAGTTGATCTAATATTGGGAAATGTAAAAGTTGATTTAAAAAAGACAAAAATAAGTGATGAAGAATTTATTAAATATTCAAAAGATATAAAGAGAATTCATAATGAATTGCACCAAGATAATGTAAAATTTAAAGATGAAACAAAAAATGATGAGCCGATAGGATGGTTGAAATGGCCTGAAGAGTATGATAAAAAGGAATTTGAAAACATTAAAAAATGTGCAAAAAAAATAAGAAATGATTCTGACGTGTTTTTAGTTATAGGAATTGGTGGTTCATATCTAGGAGCAAAAGCAGTTATAGATTCACTTACAAATACTTTTTATAATTTACAAGACAAGACTGAAAGAAAAGGTCCGCAAATAATATATGTAGGTAATAATTTAAACCCAAATTACATAAATGATTTAATAGATGTTATTGTTGATAAACAAATATCTATAAATGTAATATCTAAATCTGGTACAACAACAGAGCCTGCAATTGCATTTAGAATATTTAAAGAACTAATTGAAAATAAGTATGGATTAGAAGAAGCAAGAAAAAGAATTTATGTAACAACTGATAAGAAAAAAGGTGCTTTATTAGAAATTGCAAAAGAAGAAGGATATGAAACATTTTTTATACCAGATAATATAGGAGGTAGATATTCTGTATTAACTCCTGTAGGTATGTTGCCAATTGCAGTTGCTGGAATAGATATAGATAAATTAATAAATGGTGCAAGATTAGCACAAGATAAATATAATGATAATAATATAAAATATAATGATTGTTATAGATATGCAGTTGCGAGAAATATTTTGTATAAAAATGAAAAAACAATTGAAATATTAGCAACTTATGAACCTAAAATGCGTTATTTTATAGAATGGTGGAAACAATTATTTGGTGAGAGCGAAGGTAAAGAAAATAAAGGAATATTTCCAGCTGGGGTTGAATATACAACAGACTTACATTCGCTAGGGCAATATGTTCAAGAAGGAAAAAGAAATATATTTGAAACTGTATTGAATATTGAAGAAAGTCAATCAGATATCACAATAGGTTATGACGAATATAATTTAGATGAATTAAATTATTTATCTGGAAAAAACCTATCATATATTAATAGAAAAGCTATGCAGGCAACAATGAAGGCACATATTGATGGCGGTGTACCAAATATATGTATTAATATTGAGAGACTTGATAGTGAAACAATAGGTCATTTGATTTATTTCTTTGAGAAAGCATGTGCAGTTTCTGGAAAATTGTTAGGAGTAAATCCATTTAATCAACCAGGTGTAGAAGAATATAAGACAAACATGTTTAAATTGTTAAAAAAACCTGGGTATGATGAAAAATAAATATTTTTCTTCACAATGATAGAATTGTTTTTAAATTGCTTAAAAAACCGGGATATGATGAAAAATAAATAATTTTTCTTGACAATGATATAACTTGGTGATAATATAAATAACATAAATTTAGAGAGATACCTGTAAACATTTCTATTGCAATAATATGTAAAGATATGAATGAATGTTTATTATTAGAAAAAAAATTAAACAAATTAAGATCTGATATAAAGCTTATTAAAGGGAAAGATTCAGAATATAATTCTGGTATATCAATTGTACCTTCATATTTAGCTAAAGGTTTGGAATTTGATTGTGTAATTGTAACAAATGCGAATAATGAACAGTATAAAAACAATTCATTAGATATAAAGCTTTTATATGTAATTATTACTAGAGCTATGAGTAAAATTGATATTTTTTATACTGGTGAAATCAGTGAATTATTAAAAAATTAAAATCTTGACAATTTTAAAAAAGTTGGTATAATTAGAATATAGTAAAAAATAAAAACTATAATGAGAAAAAGTAAAATAAAATTTATCTGTAGAGAGAATTAGTCACCGGCTGAAAGCTAATTTAGAAAAAAGTATTTGAAAAACTACCTCATTGTTTCTAGAAAAAACTAGACGTTTACTTGCGTTAAAAGTATCCAATTAAGTTAAATTTAGGATGGAACCGTGTTATAAATTATAGCACTCCTAAAGATTATTTTGTAATAGTCTTTTTGGAGTGTTTTTTTATGTTTAAAAATTCATGTTATAAATACCAAATGGACAAAAAGGAGGAAAAGTATGAAAAAAGTAGAACTTAAAGATGGCTCTATATTAGAAATAGAGCAAGGAAGCAGCATATTAGATGTAGCAAAAAAAATAAGTGAAGGTTTAGCAAGAATTGCTATGGCTGGAAAAATCAATGGAGAAGTAAAAGACCTAAGAACAGCAATTAATGAAGACTGCAAATTAGAAATTTTAACATTTGATTCGATTGAAGGAAAAAAAGCATATTGGCATACAACTTCACATATAATGGCACAAGCTGTAAAAAAATTATTTCCTAATGCAAAATTAGCAATAGGGCCAGCAATTGATGAAGGATTTTATTATGATTTTGATACTGAAAAAACTTTCTCAGATGAGGATAAAGCAAAAATTGAAGAAGAAATGAAAAAAATAATTAAAGAAGATATTGCTATTGAAAGATTTACTCTACCAAGAGCAGAAGCTATAAAATTTATGGAAGAAAAACAAGAGCCATATAAAGTAGAGCTTATTCAAGATTTACCAGAAGATGAAGAAATATCTTTTTATAAACAAGGTGATTTTGTTGATTTATGTGCAGGACCACATTTAATGAGCACTGGAAAAGTAAAGGCTGTAAAACTTTTATCATCTTCAGCTGCTTATTGGAGAGGGGATTCAAATAAATCAACATTACAAAGAATTTATGGAATATCATTTCCTAAATCTTCAGAATTAGAGGAACATCTAGAAAAATTAGAAAATGCAAGAATGAGAGACCATAATAAACTAGGAAGAGAATTAGAGTTGTTTACAACAGTTGATATAATAGGCCAAGGACTTCCTATAATGTTACCTAAGGGTGCGAGAGTAATACAAATTTTACAAAGAATGGTTGAAGATGAAGAACAAAAAAGGGGATATTTATTAACAAAAACACCACTTTTAGCAAAATCAGATTTATATAAATTATCAGGTCATTGGGATCATTACAGAGATGGAATGTTTATATTAGGCGATCCAGAAAATGATAAAGAAGTTTTTGGATTAAGACCAATGACATGTCCTTTCCAATTTATGGCATACAAAAATAAACAGAGAAGCTACAGAGAATTACCATTAAGGTATAATGAAACATCAACTTTATTTAGAAATGAAGATTCAGGAGAAATGCATGGATTAATTAGAGTTAGACAATTCACTATTTCGGAAGGTCATATAGCTGCAAGATTAGATCAACTAGAAGAAGAAATCAAAGGTTGTATAGATTTAATTGATTTGTTCACTAATAGGCTAGGATTAAGGGATAATATAACATTTAGATTTTCTAAATGGGATCCAAATAACAAGGATAAATATATGGGTTCAGAGGATGAATGGAATCATTCGCAAGATGTATTAAAAACAATTTTAGATGATTTAGGAATAAATTATAAAGAAGCTATAGGAGAAGCAGCATTTTACGGACCTAAGCTAGATATTCAATATAAAAATGTTTGGGGAAAAGAAGACACAATAATTACTGTACAAGTAGATTTCCAATTGGCTGATAAGTTTGATATGTATTATATAGATAAAAATGGTGATAAAGTAAGACCAGTAGTAATTCATAGAACATCATTAGGATGTTATGAAAGAACATTGGCTATGATAATAGAAAAATTTGCAGGAGCATTTCCAACATGGTTAGCACCTGTTCAAGTTAAAATTTTACCAATAGCTGATGCTCATTGTGATTATGCATATGAAATAAAGAAAAAATTTGAATCTCAAGGAATTCGTGTTGAATTAGATGATAGAAATGAAAAAATAGGTTATAAAATTCGTGAGGCTCAATTAGAAAAGGTTCCATATATGTTAGTTATTGGAGATAAAGAAATCGAAAATAATGCTGTAGGCGTGCGTTCTAGAAAAGACGGAGATATTGGAGCAATGCCAGTAGAGGAATTTATTGAAAAAATTGAAAAAGAAATAAAAAATTTCGATATGTAATTTAATACTGAGATAAATAGATAATTTGTAAAAAATTATAAAATATAAGTGAAGTAAATCCAAATTGTGACCTGAAAGTTTAACAATTTGGGTTTATTTTTATATTGTATTTTTGAGTTAAATTCTAAAAATTATCGATGTTAGTGTAAAATAAATGTAGGCAAAAATAAAAATTTTGTCTACATTTTTTAATTTAATATTGAAAAAACATGGTTAATCCAGTACAATGTAATCGCTAAACAACAAAGAAAGGAATGATAACCATG
>Ga0209717_1001788_pt1 | contig 22237 bp, 28 predicted proteins | sample AD_UKC048_MetaG_FD_184418 | JGI IMG/M metagenome (GOLD analysis project Ga0209717, IMG submission 184418) | Active sludge microbial communities of municipal wastewater-treating anaerobic digesters from USA - AD_UKC048_MetaG (SPAdes) (version 2) | ecosystem: Engineered > Bioreactor > Anaerobic >... | reverse complement strand
CTGGTAATAATATGGCTTGAGAACGGTGTTCGCCTTGGATGAATCGCTTCATTTAGAACCCCCCAATTTACGCACATCTGATAGGCATCATTATACTAAATCGGGGCGTTTTTACACAATCTGGGGACAAAGCAGTCATACAAATTTTTAATCTTAATGAGTACTGTCGGCCGATAGTGTTCATTGACTTAGCAAAACTGTGAGGCGGATTCCCCCCCCGCGAGTTCAACTAATCGATGCCACAATTAAAATTGTTACAATATATATCTTATGCAAATAATCTCCATTACTAAGAAAATTGAGTGTTGTTGTCATCGCTTTTTAACACATTTAAATTTTCCTTATCTGAAGCGATATTTCCATCAACCATTTCAATAATGCGGTCACAGCGCTGTGCAAGTCTAGGGTCGTGCGTCACAATTAAGAATGTAGTGCCATTAGTTTTATTCATCTCTCGCATTAAATCAAAAACACTATCAGCTGATTTAGTATCTAAATTACCAGTGGGTTCATCAGCTAATACCAAGGCAGGGTTCATTACAAGCGCACGTGCGATTGCAACCCGTTGCTGTTGACCACCAGATAAGTCATTTGAATTATGTTCCTTCCATGGTGTTAGTCCAACTTTTTCAAGCAGTTCTAATGCGCTTATATGCATCTCTTCATCTGGATGACCAAGCGCAGCTAAGCGTGGTAGCATCACATTTTCAATTGCAGTAAATGCAGGTAACAGATTATGAAACTGAAATATAAACCCAATCTCACTTGCACGAAGTCGTGTCAGTTCAATATCTTTGAGTAGCTCGGTAGATTTGCCTGTGATAAAAAGCTTACCCTCATTGGGTTGGTCTAGTAGCCCAATAATATTAAGCAAGGTGCTTTTTCCAGAACCAGATGGTCCTATCAAAGCAGCAAATTCCCCACGTTTTAATACTAGATCTATACCATGCAACACTTCAGTTTCTGCTGGCGTCCCAACGCCATAGGCTTTGCGTATTCCCTCAAGGCGTAAGGTCAGAGCATCATTATACTCAGCCACGAATCGCCACCGCAGGGTCTAATCTAGCTGCACGTAAAGCAGGGAACATAGCTGCAAGAGTGCCAACGAGTGTTGCACCTAGTGCCGCATATAAAAACAGCATAGGGTCAAAATTGATAACGAACAACGGCGTGCCATCTGCATTTTTTGCGATGCCTCGCCAAAGCATAAGAAATCCCCAGCCCATCAATGACCCAACGATAGAGCCCATCAACCCCATTAATGCACCTTGCAGCAAAAAAATGCGAAGAATTTGCTGCCTAGAAGTACCAGTTGCCCTTAATAAACCAATTTCTTTTGATTTTTGCACCACTGAAACCACCAGTACGCTGGCAATGCCAAGTGCAGCAGTTAAACCAACAAAAAAACGAATGATGGTATTTGACATCGATTGCGCAGCAAGCGCACTAAAAAATTGAGCGTTAGTAGAAATCCAACTTTCAACTTTGAGTCCAGTTTGCGCTTGTATATCTTGCGCGATAGTTTCAGCAGAAAATGGGTCAGCTACATTCACTTCAAGGCTACTGGCACCACCAGCCAAATTAAGCAAACTTTGCGCAGTGCGAAAAGCAACATAAACCGCACGCTGATTTTGCCCTTTGTTTCCAAAATCAAAAATGCCGCTAATTATCAATGTCGCTGTCCCCCCTGATGCAGTTCTTAAAGTTAGTTTATCACCCATAGAAACGCCCATATCTTTGGCAAGTTCAATGCCAACAAGAATGTCCGAACTGGTAACATTTGCACTACCAGCAATTATTTTGTCTTTTAGCGCAATCAAACGTAAGTAATTTTCCGGTTCGATGCCTGTCAAGGTAATCGATCTGTTTGCATCAGCTCGTATCACAAAACCTGCCCCTGAAACTACCGGAGCAACAACTGAGACATTTTTCATCTTGAGCAATTGGTCACGCACTTTTTGCCATTGGTCTACTGAGCGTAATCTCTGCGCACGCGGTTGGACTAAAGTCGCTGTTTGCTTATCAGCTTGCTGCTTATTCACCTCACGCAATGGTCTGGCGACTTCTTCTGGAGGCAGAATAATTATTTGAGCTTGAAAGTCTAATGTGCGACGGAATAAATTACTTTGCAAGCCGCTAATTAATGCCGAAATGAAAACAATGACCGAAACACCGAGTGCGACCCCGCCTATAATCAGCAGTGTTTGCATTCTTCCTTCACGCATAAAGCGCGTTGCCACAATCCATTCAAAAGGGAAAAGTGGATTCATTGCGTTTTTATAATGTTTGCACGAACATGCATATCAGCTTTAATGATGCCAACGGCCGTTAAAATAACTGCTTCGCCAGCTTTTAGTCCGATTAGTACTTCAACACTATTGTCACCTCGTAAACCAAGTTTCACTGGCTGCTTAACTGTGTGGTTTTTACGCACAACTAACACCCATGGGGCATTGCTTGAAGCATCATGTAATGCGCCTGTTGGAATGACTAAAGCATTTGAACGCCGAGCCGTTTCAATATCCACTGAAACGGTCATGTCTTGGCGTAAGTAAGCTGGGGGATTAGCTACGGTCATCTTTACCTCAACAGCGCCGCGAGTTGCATCTATACCCGGGTTGATATAACTCACAAGCGCATCAAAATGATGGTCGGCATAAGCATCGGCAGACCCTAATACCTTTTGACCCAATGCTATTTTTGCAAGATTTTTCTCGTCTAGCTGAACAGAAATTTGAGTTTGACCATCTGCTGCAAGCACCATTAACTCCTTACCTGGTTGAACAATGTCTCCAGGTTCAACACTGCGGCTAATAAGCGTTCCATCGGCAGGGGCAAGAATCGCATCCTCACTCAGCTTCACCTGAGCTAAATGCAAGCTTGCGTTTGCCTGTGCAACTGCCGCAGTTGCGACTGCTAAATTACTACCAGTTGGTCGGTTGGTTTCAACCTGCAAACGAGCAGCGCTTACTTGGCTGTTGATTACATCATAGTTGCGCTTTGCTTCATCAAGTTGGGCTTGGCTAATAAAGCCACGTGCTTGCAATTCTCTTGTCCGCTCATATTGTTTAAGCGCTTGCTCAGCGTTTGTTTGTGATTGTTTTAAACTTTGTGATGCGGCAGGAAGATCAACTTCATGCAATTGCCTTAATTTAGCTTCCGCTTGTCTAACCTCTGCAGTGGCTTGTGCCATGCTAGCTCGCTCATCTAAATCATTTAATTGAATTAGTAATTGACCACGTTTAACCGTTTGGCCTTCTAATACTGGGATTAAATTGACTCGCCCAGTCGTTTCGGCGGCAATTGTGATGCGTTGTGGTGTCATCACTCGTCCACTGGCAACCACTGTTTGAGCTAATTCAGTTATCGTTGCGGGATAGGCATCAACTGGTTTCCCCAATATAAGATTACGCGAAAAATAAACGGCGAGGGATGCCAAAACCAATATTGCAATTGCAATTTTCTGCCAAGGGTGTTGAGCAACTTTAGAAGGTTGTACAAGTAACATTTTACTCTCTTTGGTTGGGTAATTACTCTTTCTTGTAGCCTAGCACCAAATGTGAGCGAAAAGAAAAAATTATAAATTGCACTAATAACATCAAACTTACTTGCAAAGAATTTCACTTATCTAGCAAAAAGAAATAAGCGATGAATCACCTCCAATTTTGCAGAACCTAATCAACAGTTTTCTTATATTTATAATTAGCGTATTTAGTAAATAACTAGCTACTTTGAATTAAGAATGTACATTTGGGGTTTGCGTTCAACCGGTCGACACAACATACGCATTAATTCTTGCGCTGGGGTCTCGTAAGCAAATGTTTTTCGAGGCCGTTCATTTAATTGTCTTGCGACTGCACTTAATTTTGATTGAGAGTGTACAGATAAGTCCGTTCCTTTTGGGAAATACTGTCTTAACAATCGATTCGTATTTTCATTCGTTCCGCGTTGCCAAGGACTATTAGGGTCACAGAAATACACATCAATATTTGCTTCAGTTTTAAGGCGTGGATGATCAGCGAACTCTGAGCCTCTATCCAATGTTAATGATTTGTATAACTCAGTAGGTAGTTTCTTTGCTTGTTTAATTAATGCCGTCACAACACTTTCAGATTTCCTATCATTCACTTTGGCCAACATCACGTAACGTGAGTGACGTTCACCCAATGTCACAATCTGACTGTTTTTAGAACCACAGATTAAATCACCCTCCCAATGCCCAGAAATGGTGCGATCCGCCAATGTTTAATAAAATTACATCAATGCTAAATGTTACAGATATATAGATCTAGTATCTGTCTTCTAACGCACATTGGTAATAAAAAAACAATCTAATTTAGCTTTAATAACAACCAAATTCACTCTTAATTTATTTATGTTAGGTGCTAACGTCACAAAAGACTTAAATAACTTCCTGATTAGACTCTGTATCGGCAATTGACTGCTAATGTTAACTAAATATTTCGCAAAAAGTTCAAATGCAATAAATAAACAAAGGAATTGACTGATACTTTGTGCGCTAACAGACTGAAAACTCAAATATCCAAATATAAAATTTATGCACAGATTGGCGTACCCCTGATGTGTGTTCTGTTTTTAAAAATATTATGGAGAGTTTAAATGCATGGCATAAGAAAAAACACGTACTTTTTAAAAGATAACCCTAGTGTTCAACTTGATTTAAATGTTGGATTGCTCAGAAAAATATCTTCAACTAGTTTAACTCCAGACAAGACTGAACAAAAAGTTAAACAAGTATACGGTCATACCATAGCTGATGTTGAACAACAAATATTAGATTGGCAGAATGAGATGAAAAAAGAAAATCCTTCTTAATGAACCTGAAGCAACCTAGGCTAAACATGTATAAATAATTTTATCTTATGTGCGCTAGCATACAGATATGGTTTAACTTAAACATTACGCTGTGATTGACATATAGCACAAGCAAATGTGCTTGGAGATTATTGTTAGACAATATGGAGAATAGCGTGATTAAAAGTGAAGTTGCAAAAATACTATTGGTTTTTGCCTCAGGTTTTGCATTCAATGCAGTTGCTGATGGAATGACAAAGAAACAATATTTAAATCATACCAATGTGAATATTTCGGATTTTCGAAAAGCACTGCAAAACGGTGACAATTTAAACTGGAATTATAATGAAGCTTGTTTGGCGCAAGCAGAAGGTAAACAACACACCGATAACGCAGTACTTTTTGCAATTTATAAACCCTCTGTAAAGTCAGATTCTCTCGTTAAAAAGGCGTTTGCGGAGTCAAGCTATGCCATTAGACTTACCAAGTGTAATGGTCTCGAATTAGAGACAAGGAAAGCGTGTTGGGATAGAGCGCTGTTGGTTAAAACACGTGAGGTCAAACAAACATTTTAGACCATCATGACCTATATAGTCTCGATATGTCTGCTTTGTAAGTGAAAAACTCCATTCTAGAAAAATCCTTTATCACCACTTTTAACATAGATACCATATTTACCATGGCATTTATGGCGCTTGGCGTTTATCTGTGCTACATGATGGTCAGCCCATTTCTCAGCACCCTAACTTGGGCTGTTACATTGGCTGTATTATTTACCCCACTGCAAGAAAAGCTAGAAGAAAAATTTAAGAGTTCGAATGTTTCTGCAATCTTGAGTACATTAGTAATCAGTTTCTTGATTATCGTGCCATTCTTGATAGTAGTTCAACAAGTAGTCATGCAAATTTTTTATAGTGCACAATGGTTAGGACATATACTAGACAATAGCGATTGGCAGCCACTTCAGAAATATCCAACCCTTACCCAATACTTTAATAATATTAAAATCTATTTAGATATACCTAGCATACTTAAGGAAATAAATGCTTGGTTGATAGCAGTTTCTGCAAGCTTTTTAAAAAGCTCTGCAATAAATCTTATTGATATAGCACTTATTTTTTACCTACTATTTTTCCTATTGCGTGACCGAAAATTGGCCTTAAAAGCATTAAGCACATTATCGCCGCTAGCTATTGAGGATATGCAACAGCTTTATATAACAATCAAAGCCACTATTAAAGCAATCGCCTATGGAACACTTGCAATTGCAATGATTCAAGGCTTACTTGGTGGTTTAATGTTTTGGTGGCTTGATTTACCATCACCGCTAGTATTTGGTGCCATTATGACTTTATTTTCGCTGATTCCAATGCTTGGAGCGTTCATTGTTTGGATTCCAGGGGTTGCCTATTTATTGTTAATTGGTGAATGGGGAAAGGCGCTAACGCTCACTCTATGGGGAATGATTGTTATTGGTACCATTGATAATTTGCTACGACCATATTGGGTTAGTAGCCAAATAAATATTCACCCGCTGTTGATTTTTTTCTCAATTGTTGGTGGCGTGTTTCTTTTTGGACCAGCCGGACTAATTTTAGGCCCCATCATTTTTACTGGCACACGCTTTCTTATGAATTTATGGAAAACGCAAAACAATCAAGCTTCCTAAAATTCATAAATTAAAGAAACTCAATCAAATGTACGATAGCGTACAGATGAAACTTTAAAATCCAAGCACAATTACCTATGCAACTTATTTTATTGCATATTATTCAAGGAGATTAAAAATGAAATTATTAAAAATGATAATAGCTGCCACATTTGTTGTGGCATTAGGTGGCATGGTCGGATGCGCATCATCAGCAAAACATGAAGGTACTGGTGAATATATGGACGATAGCGTAATTACTACTAAAGTTAAGGCTGCCGTGCTAAATGAGCCTACTTTAAAATCAGCTGAAATAAATGTTGAAACATTTAAGGGGGTTGTGCAGCTAAGCGGGTTTGTGAACTCTAAACAAGATATTGACAAAGCTATTAGTGTCGCTAAATCCGTAAAAGGCGTCACCTCAGTAAAAAATGATATGCAATTAAAATAAGGTATTCAACTACTGAACACGGTTGTAATAGTTCTACTGATACTACTGGTTAAGGGTATGTTTACCTAGTGTGCGACATGAGTATTAGTTCATATTTTATTAGTGATAGCAATCGTAATTTTATTGGTAAGATTTATACAAAGTAGCGCTAAAAAGCGCCACTTTAAAATAGGAGAAGTATATGAATAAATTATTTGATAGCATTTCTAAGCCGCAACTCATTCAAGAGTTTAATAATGTGCTTGCAGATGCTGAAGCTTTACTTAAAGCCACTTCTGACCAAACGGGTGATAAAGTAGCCGAGGTCAGAACTAAAGTTATTGAGTCAATTCGTGCAGTAAAATCCTCGCTAGAAGATGCTGAAATTGCAATAGTACATCAATCTAAAGTAGCAGCAAAAGCCACAGACGCTTATGTGCATGAGAATCCCTGGCAAACAGTTGGTGCAGCGGCGGCAATAGGTTTTATTATTGGTTGGTTAGCTAAACGACATTAAATCACATGTCCCAAACAGATATTCCTAGGAAAATTGGGTTGTTAGGATCAATCACTGCACTAAGTAAAACTTTAGTATCGATGGTGCATACACGTCTTCATCTTTTAGCAGTTGATTTGGAAGAAGATAGAATTTACTTATTGCAGATGATTAAGTTGATATTGCTGATGATGTTCTGTATGGCTATGGGCGTAATACTTCTGACTATATTAGTGGCTGTGTTATTTTGGGATACACATCGTGAGGTAGTTTTAGCCATTTTAGCAAGTGGATTCTTTTTGATGAGTTTTACTTTATGGCGTTATGCTGTGATGAAAGCAAAACAAAAGCCCATGATATTCTCTTCTAGTTTGGCAGAGTTGCTTAAAGACGGTCAGTCATTAGAAATGCACTCTCAAGAAAGCAATGAATGAAACCATTGATGAAGGAACTGAATGCTAGACGAACTTATTTGGTTGCTCAATGTAAAATGCAAAGGGAAGAAATAGCATTGCATATTAGTCGACTTGAAAAGCCTTTAACCATCATTGACAGTGGGATACATTTCTTTAGTTTTTTAAGGCAGCATCCCATGGCTGTGATGGCCACGGGGGTTTTACTTAATCGATTTCATTTCACTAAGGCTATTCGGTCAATTATTGAGGTCAGAACAATTTGGTCAGGCTTACTGAAATTAAAATCGTTCATCAAAAGTGCATAATCGATTGATATGTAGATTTATCAATGGCATAACAACTGCAAGCAATTTTCTCTAATGCTATTACATTTAGTATTTCGATACGACCGCGACTATAGTGCACTATATTTTGTTTTTGGAACAAACTAGCTGCTTTAGTGACCCCAACGCGACGTACGCCAAGCATGACAGCTAATAAATCTTGAGTAATCATAAATTTTGATGAGTGCAAACGATTTTGTAGCATGAGTAATAACTTGGCTAAACGCTGATCAACCAAATGGAAACGATTACAAATAGCGGCCTGCGCTAATTGGTTATTTAACACAGCAACATACAAAAACAGGCGAGTTTTTAAGTTCTGGTGACTATCCATGAGTTTAAGTAAATGTAAGGTTGAAATTTTTAGTGCCAAGCCCTGAGTGTGGACTGTAGCGTCGAAGGGGGATTTATATACACCAAGAATTGGTTCTATACCTAATAGCCCTTCTTCACCTATCAGTCCAAGTTCTAATGCTTTATCCTCTTTTTGTTGTAGCATGACTGAAATGAGTGCACCTGATGGAAAGTAAATATGCTCAATAACCTGATTTGGATTGCTGATAATTTTTTTCTCAGCTAGTTCTGTCCACTCACAATATTTCAGTAGTTTTTTCCGGACATTAAAATCTAAGTCATTAATAAATGTATTACTACATAGTGAGTCTTCCATGAGCTGACATTAGCACGCAATAGTGTTCAACTCTGTACGTTTGCGTACCCTTACACAATATCTTTATGAATGCGATGTAAATCAGGTAACAATCGGTCAAACTCTGTTTTAACTACTTGGTAACATTCGCATACGCGTTTTTCTAATAGTGGTCTATCCAGCACAGTGATGCGACCACGTGAGTATTGGATGAGTCCAGCGTGCTGTAATTTACCCGCAGCTTCCGTCACACCTTCACGCCGTACCCCCAACATATTGGCAATCAGCTCTTGCGTCATGCTGAGCTCATTTGCCGGTAACCTATCTAAACTCAGCAATAACCACCTGCAAAGTTGTTGCTCAACAGAGTGGTGGCGGTTACACACTGCCGTTTGTGTCATTTGCGTGATTAAAGCTTGTGTATATCGCAATAGCAAATGCATCATAGGACCAGCACGGTTGAATTCTTGCTTTAAAAATTGAGCACGTAGTCGATAACCAAAGCCAGCACTTTGAACTACAGCTCTACTCGGTGTGGTTTCACCTCCCATAAACAGTGAAATACCTAAAATACCTTCATTGCCAACCACTGCAATTTCAGCAGATGCCCCACTTTCAAGTACATATAGTAGAGAGACTATTGAGGTTGTTGGAAAATACACATAGTTTAAAGCCCCCCCAGACTCGTATAAAGCCTGCCCAAGCGGCATAGCCACCAACTCTAACATGGGTGCAATACGTTGATACACTTCTTCAGGTAGAGCATCTAACAGATGGTTTTGTTGTGGAGAATGTAACTTATTCATCTAATAGAACCTTTAACTTTTAAACAAGACATGGTTTTAACATCACCTAATCTCTCATGATAATACACATAACAGTCAACATATGTTCGTTAACGAACATATGGTAGTAAACATACAACAGATTCTTTAATTATTAGGTGGCAAATTTTGGGAGCACAGTCACTTACTTGTACTTCTTGCCATGCTGCACAATTTGTACTAACTCAATTGCTTATTGGATTAATTAATAAATAGATAAGTTTGTTAGCGCACAGAAGTAAGTGGAATAGCGCAATATAATTTGATGGTCAAATTACTTATACAGGTTTACTAAAGTAGCAATATCGAAGTAAAGAAGCTATGAGTAAGTAATTATAAAAGTTTCTATCTGACTGTAATGAAACCCATGATTTTTCGTTATACAAAGGAGTACAGAATGAATGTAACATCAGTTAAATTTTCAGCAATTACTTTAGTTTGCCTTTTAGGACTAGTTGCTTGTGACAACCCAAACAAAGCGGAAGATGCAGGAAAGAAAATCGATCAAGCCGTTGAAAGTGCTGGTACTAAAATGGAGGAGGCTACAGAAAAGGTGGAAGAAGTCAGCAATAATGCAGAGGTTAAAGTAGATGACGCTACGATAACTACTAAGATTAAGGCTGCATTTTTGGCAGAGTCTATGATTAATAGTCTTGATATTAATGTCAATACTACGGATGGTGTAGTTACTCTTTCAGGCATTGCAGATTCATCAGCAAGTAGCAAAAAAGCTGAAGAAATTGCTGGAGTTGTGTCTGAGGTGAAGCAGGTCAATAATCAACTCGTTATCAAGTAAAGACAGTACTCATAAATTAATACACAGGAGAATAATCATGAATTGGGATCGCATAGAAGGTAATTGGAAGCAACTCAGTGGCAAAGCGCAAGAAAAGTGGGGTAAGCTTACGCATGATCAAGTAGATGTAATTGCAGGTAAACGTGAACAGTTGTCTGGGAAAATCCAAGAGACATATGGTATTGGTAAAGATGAGGCCAACAAGCAAATTGATGCTTTTGCCGCTTCAATTCATGATGAAATTAACAACTAAAAAAGTTAATTTCATTTAAAATTAGGGCGTTAAAGACTGTTTTGATTTAAGGCAGTGAGAGTTGCTACCTATCATGTATTTTTTGAATGGTAGCAATGCTCTAGACTATTTATAAATGTGAATTCAATCATTCACATTGTCTTAGGTGAAAAATTATCTGATGATTGCCGTATCATGGATTATTTTTATATTCCGTTCTGTACGAAGGCGAACTTAATATTTATCAATTTAGGACTAACGTGTCGGTGAAGTGCCATATGGTTATACATAATGTACTTAAATAGTGCCTACCACACGATGAAAGTTCTGAGTTTAGTATTTATAAGTAGCCTGACATATACAATCTGTGCATGCTCACCTATGCCTATACTGGTACCAGACATGGCTATGCAATCTGCGCATGAAGTTGAGTTTGAAAATGCTCATGGTCCAATAAGCAATGCACAAAGCAAGAAAATACTTGCTGAGCTAAAGAAAGATGGCGATGAAACCAATATTTTTGATCAACATCTGGTGCTCATTTCATCCGTCGTAGGTAGCCCACTAATGCTTGGCAATCAAGTAACTCTATTAGTTGATGGGCCAACTACATATGCGGCAATGTTAGAAGCGATAGATCAGGCAACAGATCACATCAATATGGAAACATACATTTTAGAAGATGATGAAGTTGGGCAACAGTTCGCTACCAAACTCATTGAAAAACAAAAAAATGGAGTACAAGTTAATTTAATTTACGATAGCGTAGGCTCTATAAATACACCAAAAGAGTTTTTTAGTACATTGAAAAAAAGTGGTATTAATGTACTTGAATTTAACCCGATTAACCCATTAAAAACTGTCAAAGGCTGGGAAGTTAACCAACGGGACCATAGAAAACTATTAATTATTGATGGAAAAATAGCATTTTTAGGTGGTATTAATATTAGTAGCGTATATTCCAGCGGTTCATTTAGCTCTTCCAATAGAAAAACAAAAAGAAATAAATTAAACGCTATTCCTTGGCGTGATACGCATTTAAAAGTCAAAGGATTGGTTGTAGGCGAATTTCAAAAATTATTTATAGAAACTTGGGTGAGCCAACAGGGCAAACCATTAATAGAAAAACATTACTTTCCTACACACTCCGCAGAAGGTAAGGAAATTGTACGTGCAATTGGTAGTTCGCCAGACGAGCCATACAGCCAAATTTATGCCGCACTTCTCTCTGCAATTAACAGTGCAAAAACACAAGTGCTCCTCACCAATGCGTATTTTGTGCCTGATCAGCAATTATTAGCTGCACTTAAAAATGCAGTTGGCCGCGGTGTAGAAGTAAAAATATTACTTCCAAATAGAACTGACTCTAGTTTAGTTTTTTATGCATCGCATTCTTATTATGATGAACTTTTAAGTGCGAATGTTCGACTATATGAACATCAAAATGCGTTGTTACATGCAAAAACGGCTTTGATTGATGGTGTTTGGTCAACAATAGGTTCAACTAATTTGGATTGGCGTAGCTTTGTCAATAATCAAGAAATAAACGCAGTTATTTTAAGTCAACCATTTGGAGATCAAATGCTTCATTTGTTCAACAATGATTTAAATGACGCAAAGGAAATTACTTTAAAAGATTGGCGAAACCGACCCATTACCTTGCGGATTAAAGAACAGGCTGCTAGATTATGGGCAAGATTTCTATAAACTGAATTACAAATATCTACAATGGCAGGCTATAAATCTATGCAAACCGTAATAAAGTATAGAATATTAAGCACGATTATAATATTTCTAAATTTTTCAACTGGGCACGCCACGGCTTTAAATGTTGATCAACATGTTGTAGAACTGATGGCACAATATCAATCTATTCATGATAAATTAAACAACAATCAATTCAAAAGACCGCTCGCAATCAAATCAATGGCGTCAGACACGACATTAAAAAGTGAAGTGTATGCCATTATTAATTATCCGTTCCCGATTGTACATGAGGCACTTAATCAGCCCGAACATTGGTGTGATGCTCTTATTTTGCATATCAATATTAAATTTTGTCGAATGGACAATAATTCACATGGCACTTTTCTTAACTTAAATTTAGGAAAAAAAACACAACAATCTTTGCCTCAAACATATAAGACCACATTGAATTTTCATGCGGTAGAAAGCTCTGCGAATTACTTTTTAATTCATCTGACAGCTAAAGATGGACCTTTAGGTACCTATGATTATGATGTTTTACTAGAAGCGACCCCACTTAAAGACACACAAACATTAGTACATTTCACCTATTCATATGCCTTTGGTACAGTAGGTCGAGTTGCTATGAAAAGTTACTTAGCAACTACTGGTAGAGACAAAGTAGGATTTACAGTATCGAGAATTGAGCCAGATGGCCAAATAGTATTTATTAAAGGGATACGAGGTGTAGCAGAGCGCAACACCATGCGCTATTTTCTAGCAATTGATGCTTATTTAGCTGCACTCAATGATGCGCCTGAAAAGCAATTGGGCAATAGATTAAATAGCTGGTTTGACAGCACTGAGTTACACAAAGCACAGCTATATGAAATGAATCGTGAAGAGTATTTAGAAATGAAACAAAGTGAGGTGCTACGACAAAATACCTTGCAGTAGCTAAGCTGAAATTACATATCTACATATCTACATATCACGGAATTTCGAAATTAAATTCAATCTAATTTTAATGTTGCCATATCAATGACAAATCGATATTTAACATCTCCTTTCAGCATACGCTCATAAGCTGTATTGATTTGTTGAATTGGGATTATTTCTATATCCGATGTAATCTGATGCTCCGCGCAAAAATCTAACATTTCTTGAGTTTCTTTGATGCCGCCGATGAGTGAACCAGCAATTTGCCGTCTTTTAAAAATAAGATTAAAGATGCTGGGCGACTGATGTGGAAATGCTGGTACACCATTTAGACACATCGTACCATCACGTTTTAAAAGTTCAGTAAATACATCGAGATTATGTGATGCTGCGACCGTATTTAAAATGAAATCAAAACTTTTACGATGGACTTTCATTTCGTCAGGATTTTTCGATAAAACCACTTCATCTGCACCTAAGCGTTTAGCATCTGCAATTTTTTCTGGGGAGGTTGTGAATAACACGACGTGCGCACCCATAGCATGCGCAAGTTTTACAGCCATATGTCCTAAACCACCCAAACCGACGATGGCGACTTTGCTATTAGAGCCTACATTCCAATGCCTTAATGGTGAATAAGTGGTAATACCTGCACATAGTAGCGGTGCAACGGCAGCTAACTCTAACTTATCTGAAATGTGCAACACAAAATGTTCATCAACGACGATGTGGCTTGAGTAGCCGCCATAAGTCATTTTGCCTGTATGTTGATCTGGACTGTTATAAGTAAAAGTTTCGTGGTCACAATATTGCTCTAAGCCATCCAAACAGTCTGGACATACACGACAAGAATCTACCAAACAGCCGACCCCAGCAAGGTCACCTACTTTAAAACCTGACACTTCACTACCCACTTGCGTAACACGCCCAACAATCTCATGACCTGGCACGACAGGGTAAATGCTATTTTGCCATTCATTCCTTGCGGTATGTAAATCTGAATGACAAACTCCACAATATAGAATTTCTAACTGAACATCTTTTTTGCCAATGTCACGACGCCGAAACTCAAATAATTCAAGCTTACTAGTTGCAGAGTGGGCTGCATAACCAACCGTTTTTCTCATAAATTTCTCTATCATCATAATTAAAAGGTTGGTTTAACAGTTTGATATGGAATTAATTTACCACCTCAAGAGCACCAGTTGGCCTACATTTTGTGGGTTATTGACAACCCATTTGACCTTCAATTTGATGTTGCTCTTGGTCTGAAATAATCACACGACGATTGGGTTGTAAACATTCCACCAATTTTTTGCCTCTTATGCCATTACAGGCAACTACAGGTTCAGTTTCACCTTTACCCACCGCCTGTAAACGATTGGCATCGACGCCTTGCGAAGTCAAATACTCTTTTACCTGATTTGCACGACGTTCTGATAAGTTCTGATTATAAATTGATGTGCCAATCCGGTCGGTATGCCCATTAATCATCACCAACTTAAATTCAGGGTGGGCTTTTAATTGACTAACTACATTATCTAGCACTGGTTTAGGGCCGTCTTGTAACTTATCGTTATCAAAAGCAAACAGTTTTTCAGCTGAGATTGTAATGGTTTCAAATGTTGGTTTGCATGGTGCAGCAACTGGCGCAGGTGCTGCTATAACGGGCTCGGGCTCAGGAGTTACTGCTGCTACTGCGATAGGTTCTGGCGTATCTTGTGCAACTGGCACGGGTGCAGGTGTACCGAATCTAAATATTGCACCAAGGTTAAAAAGTGTCTGACTAACTGTTTCTGAACTATTTTCATTTTTTAAGCTAATTGTATCTTCCAGTCCGCCTCTAGCACGACTCCATTGTTGTCTCAAATCAACTTGGAAACCAAAACGATCACTAATTAAATACTGAGCGCCAAAACCCACATTGCTAAGCCAAGTTTTTCTTTCATTTTTTAAATCATTCAGTTTTGCAGGTAATGGTCCTGAATAATCTAACTCATTATCAGCAACACCTACACCCGCCAATAAAAATGGTCGAAATTTATCACGACTAAACATATATAGAGCATCGATGCCTAATACTGTTTGATTATAATGCCCGTGTGCCCCAGGAATTCCAACTTCATTGGCACGGTTATAACTTAAACCACCCTGAACATCCCAATTTTCACTAACTTCTTTACCTAATTTTATAAACAAGCCACCTGCATTTTTGGCGTTAATATCGTGGTCAGTAATTAGTTGACTTGCACCAGGAACCAAATACCAGCTACCTCGGTACATGTCTTCAGCAGATACGTTACTTGCAATTAATGCAATTGAAGCTGCGATTATAGATGTGATAATTTTTTGCGCCATTGTGTATCCTTTAGTTGTGCGTTTTTTTGATTCAAAATCGTGCTTGTCTAGTTTGAATAAAAGATAAATATAGTTTGACGAGAATCATCATACTTTAATCATACGACTCTCTCTGTTCGCAAAGTAACATAATGCCAAGTTAAACTAGTTAAAACGAGATAGGTGTAGATTTGCTAACTTAATGTTATTAAATAACATTTTAAAGCTGGTTTTTTAAGCTTTAACACTACAACTAAATTTGTGGGAATTTATATTTACGTTTCTCTAACACCTAGCGACTACGCTCATCATGTAATTATCGAATTGCAATAATTTAACTGTGTATATCAACAAGGTTCCGGTGATTTTAGTCTTTTAAGAATCTTTCTTCCGCATCTGCATATTATGGAAATATAGAATTAGCATCTGTCTACTAACGTACATTGGTCAACAAAAATCTAAACTAAACTAGCTAAAGTGCATTTGGTTTAAAGTTCAGCTAGATTGTTTTGATACTGCTGTATTTCTAACTACGAGTAGTAATTGTCATCAAAGTGATAGCGAAATTAGCATCGAAGGTAAAATTAAAACGTCCGCATTGCGCGGACGTTTGAGTTATAGCAAATCTTTGAGTCTGCTTTAAATTTAAAAAACAATTTTAAACTTAATCATCTCATTTATTTCAGAGTTTTCTACCCTGAATTATTCGTACTAATATCACTACTACTGCGATGACTAAAAGTATATGTATAAACCCACCCATGCTATATGAGGTTACTAGACCAAGTATCCACAAAACTATTAATATAACTGCAACGGTCTCAAGCATTTCTATACTCCAAATGGTTAGTAAATAATTAATTTCTAAAATGTAGTTTGTATTCAACTGAAGTCATATCCATAGCATCCTATGCAAGTTTGGCTGTTTTAGCTTTCTAAGCTTAGGAAGGCATTTATAGACATCAACTTTAATTTTTACAAGTGTTAACAATTAAACTGCTAAAAAAAATCATGCCATCTTTCAAATTTATATAAAACTAAAGAGCTATTCATTTGAAAAGCTCATATTCTCATAAGCTAGGACTGCGGTCTGTGCGCTAGCGAACAGATTGATAAAGACTTTTGATTTTCAACTAAAAATAGAATTTTTGCTGAAAAGTATGACCTATGCGATTGATAGTCAATAACTCAACAAATAAGGGCAAGTTTAGGATGAAAAGGTGATTTAAAAATCAGTTGATATAAATGAAAGTAGAAAACTCACCATGATATAGATATGAGCAACATCTAAAATTAGATTAAAAATAAACTAATTAGATCTGTTGGCTAACGAACAGATGTGCTTAATCCTTAGCTCTATTATCCATGCTACTTAACACGTAGTAGAAACTCATAATCAACCAATTAAAGGAATTTTCATGAACAAGTATAGAAGTAAAATTGTAGCATTTGCTTTATTAGCAACTGTTTATTCAGTATCAGCTGCTACCACTACAGATGATGCAAGCACATTAGACACTTCAGAGATCCCACAACTCAAGCAGCAAGTTAATAAGACAGAAAGTACAGCAGCAAAAAGTAGAGTATCAAAAAAAGATCGCTTGCACAAAAAAAATGAAAAAATGTACTCTAAAAAACAAAATAGAGAGAACGCCAACTCGATGAACGATAAACCGATAGGTACAACTAATGGTATTAGCAATAATGGCAGTACTGATGACACGAGAGTTGGTGAGCCAATTAACGGCACAAGAACTGGCACGAACAATAGTAGCAACAAACTAGAGGACACAAAATGATAAATGCCAATCAGATTAAATCTGACATGCCAGTTGTATGCTCACAAGATGGGCAATTCGCTATAGTGGATCACATGGAAGGTACTGACTCAATAAAACTTAAAAAAGATTTGCATGGGCAGCATCATTACATTCCTCTTAGTTGGGTGACGTCTACAGAAAATGACAAGGTAAAAGTAGATCGTCCTGGAAAGCACGCGATGCAAGATTGGTCAATTACAGCATAAATACTATTAGGAGTAGATATGAAAGGTTATGTTAATAATATCGAGAAACTAGCGATAAAAAATGAGGAATTTCGTCATGTACTATATACAGCTAAAAATTGTCAGTTAGTACTAATGGCATTAAAACCCAAAGAAGAAATTGGTGCAGAGATTCACAAGCTCGACCAATTCTTTCGCGTGGAGGAAGGGACTGGTGAAGCTATTCTTGATGGTGTTAGTACCGCACTGTGTGCTGGTTTTGCCGTACTTGTCCCGGCCGGCACAAATCACAATATTATCAATACTGGTAGTACACCACTAAAGCTTTATACACTTTATGCACCACCAAACCACCTCGATGGTATCGTTCATCATACACGCGAAGAGGCGGAAGCAGATGGAGAACACTTTGATGGAAAAACAACTGAGTAATGTTTTAATTCCTTGAATGAACAATTACGAGTTACGCTTTGGAAACTTCAACACATAGTTTAAGTGATCTTTTTGACCAACTGGGCTTACCCTCTGACTTAACGACAATAGAGACTTTCATTAAGTCGCACAGTACAGAGGCAACGTCTAGCCTACTTTCAGAGGCTCTCTTCTGGACAGATTCGCAGGCAACATTTTTACGAGAAGAAATTCTTAAAGATGCAGATTGGTCACAAGTGATTGATCAATTAAATTCGAGTTTACATTCAAAAAAGTTTAATGGTTTAAACAATTAAAGCATAAAACCCCAAGAGTAGTAAGTTCTAATCCCCGTCAATTTATAGCAGTTAATTGTATTAATAAATAACACGCTAAATTTGCGAGCGCACAGAATTCAAAGCTATTAATTAGTAAGGTCGGTTAGATAAAGCCACCACTATAGTTCTATCACAGGAGCAATATCATAAATAAATTTATCCACCATGTATCAGGCATCTTTTCTCATCGTGATGCGGCAAACAAAACACTTTCAAGTCTTGTTGAAAAAGGTATTCCGCGAACTAGGATACGGCTCTTTGATAGTAAATCTAAGTTACCAACTTCTTCAGAGCAAGCAGCCGCTTTTTGGTGTAAACCGCTTGCTTGTTGATCTACAGCCATATTATTTATCCTCAATAGGCTGATAGCTAGTAAATAATAACAATATTTATTTTGGTGAGCTTTTAACTAGCTTTGATGGATTTTATTAAAAATATCAATTAAGTTTAGGCTAACTCAGCTTTGCGGCGACGTGAAATAAATCCCATAAGACCTAAACCAGCCAGCATCATGATGTAAGTTTCAGGTTCTGGAACAGAAACGACAAATGCAGAAAGTGTGCCGGAATATGCTGCTCCAATTGTCCCTACAACAGTACCAAATACTTGATAGGTGTAGTTGCCAGGAGCTAATTCTAATGAATTTATTCTGAAAGAATCCCCCTCTTGTATTGCGCTCCATGTTTGGCTCGGGCCATATAAAGTAGCGCCAAAACTACTTAGTCCAATCTCAAAAGCGGGCAAGTTATCAATATCCGCAGAAAATCCAGCAAATTGCTCCGTAGGAGAAATTGAAAAGTTCCAGTTATCAACAAAACTATTACCAGGAACTAAAAAAACATTTCCGATAAGTACTGTGGTGTTGGTAATGATTCCTTTGTCAAAGGCGTTTGTTTCTGTAAACGCATTCGCGGTAATCGAAGCTGTAACAAGTCCAATAGACATCAGCGTTGTTAAAAAAGCAGTGTGTTTCATGTTAACCCCAAAATAGAATAATAAAAAATAATATATAAAGCCAATTTGTCTTAAATCACGGCCATGATATTGTTTTATAAAAGTGCTGTATGTACGACATCTCACACAACTAACAATTAAAAAAAATTTCAGAACCTTTTAACAAGTCATTCGTTTTAATTAGCTTGAATGTTAAAGCTATATAGCAATTTTTAAATAATTCAATAAGTTATTGTAAAAGTTGAATACTAGGTGTATACGTTAATGACTAATATTTAGTTAGAGGCTCTACAAATGAAATTTAAGGACTACTATGAAGTATTGGGTGTTACGCGTACCGCTACTGACGATGAAATTAAAGTCGCTTACCGCAAACTAGCGCGCAAATATCACCCCGATGTGAGTAAAGAGCCTGATGCTGAAGACCGCTTTAAAGAAATTGGCGAGGCCTATGCCGTATTAAAAGACGCTGAAAAACGCGCCGCTTATGATCAAATAGGCAGGCAAGCCAAACATGGGCAAGATTTTACGCCGCCACCTAATTGGGACACAGGATTTGAGTTTAGCGGTAGCGGGTTTGATACGAATAGTGCGGCGGATCAAAGTGAGTTTTTTGAAGCCCTATTTGGGCGCCACGCAACGGGCAGGCAAAATCAGAACATGAACGCCAAAGGCCAAGACCACCACGCTAAAGTGATGATAGACCTGAGCGATGCTTACCATGGCGCTAAAAGAAGCATAGCCCTACAAATGCCAGGCCATGATGCGCAAGGCCGAATAGTGATGAAGGAGCGCATACTGGATGTGACCATTCCTATCGGTATACATGCTGGCCAGCACCTTAGGTTAAGCGGCCAAGGCGCGCCTGGCATGGGTTCGGGCGCTGCTGGTGATTTATATATAGAAATATTATTTAAGCCCAACGCGCTTTACCGCATTGAAGATAAAGATATTTATATGGATATACCCGTCACCCCATGGGAAGCAGCATTAGGCGCAACCGTTAGCGTGCCAACGCCAAGCGGCGCGGTGGAGCTTAAAATTCCAGTAGGTTCAAACGTAGGCAAAAAACTACGTTTAAAAGGGCGGGGGATACCTGCAGCGACACCTGGTGATTTGTATGTGGTGATTGCCATTACCATACCGCCCGCAGACAGCGAACAAGCCAAAGAAGCATACCGCGCCATGGCCAAAGCGTTTGATTTTAACCCCAGAGCAAATATGAAAGGATCAACATGACTACAACACAAATGCAAATGACAGCAAGCTGCATTGTAGAAAACGAAGTGCATTGGTCTATCACAGAGCTTTGCCACGCCACCAACACAGAAACTGAACATGTGATTGCATGGGTGTATGAAGGCATACTCTCCCCACAAGGCGATGCGCCTGAAAGCTGGCGCTTTAGTGGAGATGCGCTTAAACGCGCAAAAAAAGCCCTGAGATTATCACGCGACCTTGAAATTAACACACCGGGTGTTGCGATGGTGCTTGATTTACTGGATGAAATTGCTAGGCTAAAAAAATAATGCTGAATTTAAAGCAAAATAGATGCTCCAAACACCCCGAGAGATTTTTATGCCTCTGCAAGCCGCATGGATAGTGGCTTACATAGGGTGTGAAATGATGTGTACTTAAAATATGTCAAAAATTGACTTATTTGCAAAATCCAAGAGTTTCTGAGGGTAGTTAATTTTTAGTTTGTCGGTCCGTATGCTAGCACACAAACAAACGCACACAAAAAGACTATAGTCCACGCATGGCTTTTGAAATCTTTCAACTGCCATTCAATGCTTTACAACTTAAAGGATATTAAAATGTCAACAACACCAACAACTACAACTACAACTGCAAACAATCCCAGTGGACTCCACCAGCAAGCAGCAACTGACCATGAAATGGCAGCAAAACACCATAAAAGCGCCATGGAATCTCATGACAAAAACAATCTTTCAGATGCAAAAGACAGCTCAAAAAAAGCGATGGACGCATGTAACTCAGCACAGAAGAAGTCTGAATCAGCTTGCGGTTCAACTTCAAATTAAACTAGCACTTTAAACATGCAGTGATTCAACTGCACTAAAGATAAAGCCCGCAGTCGCGGGCTTTTTAATTTAACTCAATGTATTGTTGATAAATTGAGCATGTTTGGTAAGCATACGGCACACCATAAACGTGTGCTTTCTACAAGCTCCAAAACCCCCGAGAGATTTTTATGCCTCTGCAAGCCGCATGCAGACTGGCTTGCAGAGGTGGTGAAATGATTTTTGTTAAAAATAAGCTAAAAAAAATGATAAATTTATTCCCTGCATTGGTAGTATAAAACTCACAAGATAGCTTTCTGTTCATTACTATAATAAATACTCGGTCTTTGTTTTATTTTTCAACACCTCTTCCTTTTTCATAAGAATATCGTGTTGCGTTGATCAATTGAACTCACATAAATGGTCATTATGGGTTGAGGGATAAGATTAGATTTAATATTATATAAAATCAATTAGTTAGCATGAGTGCAGCTGAATAACTTGAGATTATAAATAGGTAAATGTTGCGATTTAACTCATGCCAAGTAGGCATAAGCTGCGATTTTCTCAATTGGTACTATTTCAGAATTCTAATTCCTGAAAGCAAACACTTGTAAACGTAATTTATGACCTTTTAGAAATTCGCCATCTTTAACTCAATGGTAAAAAAATCCCCTAAAGCAGAAGTACATCACTAATTTTCGTTTAACCTAAATTGGCTGATTTAAACTCAACAGCATTTGGATCTGAGCGGCGGCTATGGGGATTTATATGCCCTCGGCAAATTTGGGGGACAGGCTGTGTAAAAACACAAAAATGATTATGTTGTATGAATGTTCAATCAATCAACCTCACTTAATTTAATGCATTAGCCTTTGCTAGATTGATGGATATTCAGGTTGGTTTTTATCTGT
>Ga0209717_1001787_pt1 | contig 22239 bp, 19 predicted proteins | sample AD_UKC048_MetaG_FD_184418 | JGI IMG/M metagenome (GOLD analysis project Ga0209717, IMG submission 184418) | Active sludge microbial communities of municipal wastewater-treating anaerobic digesters from USA - AD_UKC048_MetaG (SPAdes) (version 2) | ecosystem: Engineered > Bioreactor > Anaerobic >... | reverse complement strand
TGAACTTGAACTCCTGATTATCGGAGTTGATATTTCCCTTAACAATAGTATTTGTCGCAATTGAAATTTCGGGATAAAAGATTTCGATTATTTTATTATAAATGGCAAAATTAAATTTCAGAAACTGTCCTTTTTTAACTTTTTCGGGTTTGTAATTGGTATAAAGACTTCCCAGCGAATTCATTACTAATTTATCCAACTCTTTAAATTGGAATCTACCCACAATTTCACCTTCTATAATATCATGAGAATTTACCGTAATGGTTCTCACTCTATTTTGGTCAAAAGTAGAATTGATATAAAAATCATCAAAAGTATAGGTTGCCTTTGCATTTTGATAGGTCGTTTTATTTATAAAAACATCCCCACTAAGATTGTCAATAGTATTTCCTGACAAATTCACAATAACATCTCCTTGGAATTTGGAAATACTATCTTTCATGAAATTTAATTTTTTCAGGTCGGCATTTTCAATATTAATCTTAAAATCATATCGGCTATTTTTTTTACTCAAATCTACCAATCCATCAAAATTCATTTTTAGATTTGGGTCATTCGCCTTAACCTTACCTTTATAAAGTCCTCTCACGAAACTCCCGTTCAAATCTAAATTACTATAGGTATAATTGTTGTAGTTTATTTGGGCTACACTTCCTTGGACTGAAGTATTTAAGGATTCTTTAGAAAATCCTTGGCCATCAATATCCAAATTCAAGCTTGCTTTTCCTAAGTCTTTTCTATCAATAAATGCTCCAATATCAAAATTGTCTAAGACAACATTTCCTGCATAAGTCGCTTTGTCCGATTGATTCATATTATCTATAATCAAATCCGATTTTACTTTACCTATCTGCGTAGCCATTGCAAAACTGGCATCCAGAGAAGTGGTAGTGACCTGAGCATTTCCCACTAAATTAATTGTGCCTAATTTTTTCAAAATAACGGGTAACGTTTTCCCTAAAACATTTGGCAAAATAGTTACTAAATCATCATAACTGGTAGAAAGTTTGTCAAAACTACCATTCATATAAAATGATTTTCCTTTAGTCGGAAAAAGATTTTTAAAATTGATTGTGCCAATAATTTCAGATTTCTTAGAATCGACTAATCTTAAATTTGATAAAACAATATTATTCAGTGGTCCTTTGATTCTTCCTTTGATTTTAAAAACCTGATTTTTACCCAATTCATTATAAAAACCGCGAATATCATTAGAAGCCAAAGAGGCCTTTTCCAGTTTAATATCAAACTCAACTTTATCTGTAAAATGGGCAAAATCTTCAATTTCATAATTCATCACCACCGAACCTTTTAGCTTGGATTCTTTGGTAATTAAATCAAGATTTTCAAGTTTAATGTGTTTCTTCGTATAACTGAATTTTGTACTTAAATCTTCTATAAATATACCTCGATGATCCTGAAATGACAAGGAATTGATAGTTGTAGTCACTTCTGGGCCATAGATTTTTAAAGCAGTAGCCGCTAAATTAATTTTTGTGAAATCGACATCCTTTGGATTGGCTCGATTTTCGTCAATAAGACTGTAGTGTCCGTTGGTAATTTTTACTTTGGTGGCTGTTAATAGAAAATGTTTTGTTGATGGTGGAGCACCCGAATCAAATGCGGCAACAAATTTATCAAGATTCGATAGTTTTTCTTTTTTGTAAGTTTTCATATTGAAATACAAACTATCTAATCCAATGTCACCAAAAACCAAATCGCCATCTACCAATTTATTCCAGTCTAAAATATTGGTTTTAATTCGATTGGCAGAAATTAAGGTATCTTTATGATGATCTAAAATCAATACCTTTTTAAGTTTCACACCACCAAAAACAGTTAAAGAAACTTGCTCTACATTGATGTTTATTTTATATTTTTCGTTAAGCGAATTAGTAACATAATTCCCAATTTGCGTTTGAACAAATGGCAATGTTAATAAAATACCAAGTACCAATACTAGCAGGATGAGTGCAAGAATGGTACGCAATACTATTTTAATGATTTTTTTGATACCTATCGGTTGTTTTAATTTATTCTGAATTTTCATTTTGCACAACTAAACAAAGGCATTTTTGATAAAAATTCTTTAATTTTGGCTCCTCCGTAAAGTATATATTACGGATTGTCAAATATAATTCAAAATTTGTGCCTTTTTATGCAAAAATCTGAGGTTTTTATTCTTTCTATCGAAAGTTCTTGCGACGATACGGCTGCAGCGGTTTTACACAACAACAAAGTACTGTCGAATGTCGTAGCTAACCAATTGATACACAATCAATATGGAGGTGTAGTTCCTGAATTAGCCTCTCGGGCCCACCAACAAAATATTGTTCCAGTTATTGATGCTGCTTTGCGTAAAGCCAATATCAAAAAAGAACAACTTTCCGCAATTGCATTCACACAAGGTCCTGGTTTAATGGGTTCGCTTCTTGTAGGAAGTTCATTTGCCAAATCATTATCTTTGGCATTAAACATTCCTCTTATTGCTGTCAATCACATGCAAGCTCATATTTTGGCTCACTTTATCGACGAGGAAGGTTTTGACAAACCGACATTTCCGTTTTTGGCCTTGACCATTTCTGGCGGACACACTCAAATCGTTAAAGTAAATGACTTTTTCGATATGGAAATCATTGGCGAAACTACTGACGATGCTGTGGGAGAAGCCTTTGATAAAAGTGCCAAAATTCTTGGTCTTCCTTATCCTGGCGGCCCATTAGTAGATAAATATGCCAAACTCGGTAACCCGAAAGCTTTTGCATTTACTAAACCCAAAGTTCCAGGATTAGACTTTAGTTTCTCGGGATTGAAAACAGCTATTTTGTATTTTATTCAAAAGAAAAGTCTCGAAAATCCAAATTTTATCGAAGAGAATCTGAATGATATTTGTGCCTCAATTCAACATACGATTATCGAAATTTTGATGGACAAATTAAAATTAGCCGTACAAGAAACAGGGATAAAACAAATCGCTATTGGCGGAGGAGTTTCGGCCAATTCGGGCATTCGAAATACATTAACAGAAAATAAATACGGTTGGAAAACTTACATTCCAAAATTTGAATACACTACCGATAATGCTGCAATGATTGGAATTGTAGGTTATCAAAAGTTTTTATCACAAAATTTCGAAACTTCATCTGTTGTTTCAAAAGCACGAATTCAATTCTAAACTATGCAATTATTTTATAATCCAACGATTGACGAAACCACCGAAAACTTTTCTTTTGATAAAGAAGAAAGCAAACACATTATAAAAGTATTGCGCAAAAAAGATACTGATATTTTATTCGTCACCAATGGTTTGGGTTTATTATTCAAAACCGAAATCACTTTGGCTTCGGACAATAAGTGTACCGTAAAAATTCTTTCATTCGAAAAAACGGAGCCTTCAAAATTTCAATTGCATTTGGCTGTTGCCCCTACAAAAATGAATGACCGTTACGAATGGTTTTTAGAAAAAGCAACGGAAATAGGTGTTCACGAAATCACACCAATTATTTGTGATCGCTCGGAACGAAAAGTGGTAAACAAAGAACGTTTTGATAAAATTTTGTTGACCGCAATGAAACAATCGAATGCATTATTTCTTCCCAAACTGAACGAGGCTATCTCTTTTAAGGAATTTATGAAACACAAAAACAATGGAATACAACTCATTGCTCATTGCGAGGAAACCGGTAAAAAATCATTAAAGTCAGTTTTGAAAACTAACGAAAATATCACTTTGCTTATTGGACCAGAAGGCGATTTCACAGAAAAAGAAATAGCATTAGCAGTCGAAAATAATTATGTTCCTGTATCGTTAGGAAATACCAGACTAAGAACAGAAACGGCAGCTATTGTGGCTTGTCATAGTATTGTTTTTTTTAATGAATAAAGTTTAAATTGGCACGCTAATGAAACGGATTTACTTCGTAAAAACGCAGATAAAAACGGATTTTAAAATGGCATTTAGATTTAAGAAGCTTATGAAAAAAGTATATTTCGTTTTTTTTCTCTTATACATAACTATTTCCTTTTCCCAAGAAATTGCTTTGGTAAAATACAGTGGTGGTGGGGATTGGTACGCAAATCCTACCTCTTTACCCAATTTGATAAAATATTGCAACGGCAATATTAACACCAAAATAAAATCGAAACCTGCGACAGTAGAACCTAGTAGTCCCGATTTGTTTTCCTATCCTTTTGTGCATATGACAGGACATGGAAATGTTGTTTTCAGCGATGCGGACGTTAGTAATCTTAGGAATTATTTGACTTCGGGTGGTTTTTTACATATTGATGACAATTACGGAATGAACGAATACATCCAAAAAGAAATAAAAAAAATATTTCCCAATACCGATTTGGTAGAAATTCCTGTCAATCATCCTATTTTCCAAAAACCTTATTTATTTGCTAGTGGATTACCCAAAATTCACGAACATGATGGCAAACGCCCACAAGCTTTTGGCATCTTTATCGAAAACAGATTGGTGTTACTTTATACCTATGAATGTGATTTAGGAGATGGTTGGGAAGACGCCGAAGTTAATAATGACCCAATAGAAATTCGCGAAAAAGCTTTAAAAATGGGAGCCAATATTTTGAATTATATTTTTAATAATTAATTTATTTAAAAAATAAACAATCGACATTAATATTAAGAAAAATAGTAACAATAATGAAATCGCTTTGTTTTTCGTGATATTATTTTTTATTTTAATAAATTTGTTATACAATTGTAGATAATTAACCTAAACCATTAAATATTTAACACTTGTACTATGAAAAAAATTCTTTTATCCACAGCAGTAATGCTAATGCTTTTCTCTTGTCAAAATGAGACAACAGATTTAGCCGATTCAACAACAAACGCTACCGCACGTCGTCATTGTGCCTCACAAGAGGTTCTCGAAGAACAATTGGCAGCTGATCCTACTTTAGCCATTAGAATGAATAAAATCGAAGCTTTTACACAAAAAAGAGTTTCAAATCCTAATTTCAAATTAGTGAATGGTAAAATTGTAATTCCAGTTGTTGTAAATGTTTTGTACAGAACCGCTACTGAAAACATTTCTGACGCACAAATACAATCACAAATTGCTGTATTAAACAAAGATTTTACTGCAACAAACTCTGATTTTGGAAGTATTCCTTCTTTATTTTCTGGAGTGGCAGCTAATTTTGACATAACATTTGAATTAGTAAAAACGAATAGAAAAGCTACCACTAAAACGTCTTGGGGAACTAGAGATGCTATGAAAAGCACTAAAAAAGGTGGCTTAGACCCCACTACACCAACAACAACTCTTAACCTTTGGGTATGTACCATTGGAGGAGGAATTTTGGGTTATGCACAATTTCCTGGAGGTTCATCAGCTACAGATGGAGTTGTTTGTGATTCTAAATACTTTGGTGTAACACCTGATTCGGGTTCAGCTTATCCCTATAATTTAGGAAGAACTGCCACTCACGAAGTAGGTCACTGGATGAATTTACGTCATATTTGGGGTGATGCCACTTGCGGAAGTGATTTAGTTGCTGACACGCCAACTCACAATACTGCAAATTATGGTGTACCTGTTTATCCACATTTAAGTACTTGCCCAGGAACTCCGGTAGAAATGACAATGAATTATATGGACTACACAGACGACAGAGGAATGTATATGTTTACTAACGGACAAAAATCAAGAATGTCTGCTATTTTTGTTTCAGGTGGAGCAAGAGCAGCTTTCGGGATATAATATTTTTAGTTTTATAAAAAATGAAACTCGCTACTTGTTAGCGAGTTTTTTTTATCTTTAACCTCAAAAATATAAAAATGATTACATCAAAAATTATTGGAAACGGAATTTTAAGAGCCGTTGGCTTACTAGTTTTAGCCTCAATATTCTTGTATTTTATTTATTTAATTCAGTCGGTTATAATCTATCTTGTTGTGGCTTTGATACTTACTTTAATAGGAAATCCAATTCTTGATTTCTTCAAAAAAAGATTAAAATTTAAACACACTTTTGCAACAATTGCTACCCTTTCGATTTTTATACTTTTCATCGCTGGTTTTGTGCTAATGTTTATTCCTTTGATTTCCTCGCAAGGAGAGAATTTATCATTACTAAAAACCGTCGAAATTGAAAAAAATATTACACAATTATCGGAACAAGTCGTTACTTATTTAGAGAGTCATAATATCGATTCAGATGTAATGCTCAAAGAAGCTAATATCACTTCAAAACTGAATTTCAATTTTATTCCCAATTTTTTAAATAGCGTTTTGGGCACCATTGGAAGTTTTGGAATGGGATTAGCCTCCGTTTTATTTATAACTTTTTTCTTTCTCAAAGACCGATTACTTTTCATCGTTGGAGCTAAAAAATTGATTCCAGACTCACACGAAGAACAAATTTTGAATTCGGTGCACAAAATAAATCATTTGCTTTCTCGCTATTTCATTGGATTATTGCTACAACTATCAATCGTCTTTGTTTTATATGTTATTGTATTATTGATTTTTGGTATTCCGAACCTGTTAATCATTGCTTTTTTATGTGCTGTTTTAAATATTGTACCTTACATTGGTCCACTAATCGCATCCATTTTAGCTGCTGTTTTAACAATGTTGAGCAATTTAGGTTCTGATTTTCAAACAGTAATATTACCCACAACCATCTATGTTTTAATAGGTTTTTGGATTGTTCAAGTTATCGATAACAATTTGTCGCAACCTTTAATTTTTTCCAAAAGTGTTAGTTCGCATCCACTCGAAATCTTTCTCGTAATCCTGATTGCAGGTTTTCTTTCTGGAATTTTGGGAATGATAATTGCCGTTCCGTTATACACTATTTTGAAAGTAATTGGGAAAGAGTTTTTTCCTGAAAACAAAGTAATTCAACTTTTTACTAAAAACATCTGATTTTGGATTTAAAAATATTAAATCCTGCTATTCAAGAATTTATCAATAATAATCTTGATGCTACCATTGCAAAATTAGCCTTGCAAAAAAATCCATTTCCTGAAACAGAATGGATTTCGGTCTTGAATCAAATTGAAGCAAAAACCAAATCGAAAGATAAACTACCCCATTGGTTTGCTGCCAAAAATATTATTTATCCAAGTAAAATTTCCGTTGAACAAACCTCTTCCGAAAAAACAGCTTCGTACAAATCCGAAATTGTTTCTGGTGAAAGTTTGATTGATTTGACAGGCGGTTTTGGGGTTGACGATTTTTATTTCGCAAAAAAAGTGAAAAATGTCACCCATTGCGAAATAAACCCTGAACTTTCCCCAATCGTAAAACACAATTTCGAGCAACTCAATGCAAAAAATATCTGTTGTCTTTTAGGAGATAGTTTAGAAATCTTGACCCAATTAAATTCAAAATTCGATTGGATTTACATCGATCCTTCCAGAAGAAATGATGTCAAAGGTAAAGTTTTTATGCTCAAAGATTGTTTGCCAAATGTTCCAGAACATCTCGATTTTTTATTCAATTATTCGGAAAGAATTTTAATAAAAACGGCTCCTTTACTTGACATTTCGGCTGGATTATCTGAACTGAAAAATGTAAAATCGATACATATCGTAGCTCTAGAAAATGAAGTCAAGGAATTGTTATGGGAACTACACAAAAATTATGTAGGGAAAACAAACTTGAAAACCGTCAATATTGTCAAGGAGAAAAGAGATGCTTTCGAATTTGTTTTGGATGAAAATACTGAAATACCTGAATATGGTTTGCCCGAAAATTATTTATACGAACCCAACAGCGCGATAATGAAATCAGGCGGATTTGATGAAGTTGGTACTTTTTACAAACTCAAAAAACTGCACAAACATTCGCATTTATATACCAATTCAGAAATTATCGCCTTTCCGGGAAGAATTTTTGAAATCGAAAATACTTTTCAATATCACAAAAAAGAGATGAAAAATTTTCTTGAAGGAAAACAATTCAATATTACCACCCGAAACTTTCCAGAAACGGTAGAAAGCATTCGCAAAAAATGGAAAATAAAAGAAGGTGGAAATCAATATTGTTTTTTTACAACTGATGAAAATGACAATAAAATAGTTTTAATTTGCAAAAAAAATAAATAAAAATGAAACAAGTAGCTTTAGCCTTTTTCTTCTTGATAAGCAGCAATTTATTTGCCCAAAAAACCTGTGAATACAGTACAAATATTACTGATACTATTGGAACCTATAAATTGACGAAAGAATATATGATTTATGAGAAAAATTTCGCTGGGAATAAAAATTATATCTTCCTTTCTTTGGCTTTGACCGATGGCACACCAACTTTGAATTTACAGATGATTCAAAAAAGTAAAGAATTTATAAAAGCGAATTGTTTTGACAAAAATTCAAAATTATTTTTTCAATTGAATAACGGAAAAATTGTAACCTTAATCCACATCGACCAAGAAAATTGTGGCACAATGATAAGAGATGTCGAGGGATTCGACAACAGAATTCTTGTTGGGAATTTTATGTTTATAAAAGGTTCTTTCGAAGACTTGAAGAGTTCTCCTGTCAATTTAATGCGAATCAAATATTTGACCGATTTAGATGATTATGTTTTCCGTAAAGAATTTACCGCTGAAATGGACAACCAAGTTTATCAACCTGAAAATTATTTTATCAACTTTTTGCATTGTGTTGAATAATTAGTCACATTCCCATTTGGCATTAGACACTTTATCGTTTAACGCCGATTTCAAATTATAATGCCACCATTCAGAATCCAATGAGTTGAAACCATTTTGAATCATTATGGTTTTTAATAATGCTCTATTGGATTTTATTTCCTGCGAAAGATTTTGATAATTATGGCTGGCTTCTATACCAAAAAAGTCGAAAGTAGTTCCCATATCGAGCGCTATTCCACTGGAATCGACCAAAGTTATATCGACAGCTCCACCTCGATTGTGAATAGAACCTTTGCTCGGATTGGCTACATACTCGGGATTTGGAACTATTTTCCACATTCTTTTTTGAATATCCAAAGGACGATAACAATCGAATATCTTGATTTTATACCCTTTTTTTATAAAATCTTCATTAGCATTTAGCATCGCTTTAACAGTTTTTAATCGCAAAAAACATTCCGCACAATCATATACTTTAGCTTTCAAAAAATTGTCTGAAGTGGCATATTTCATATCATACACAAAATCTTGGCTGTAGTCTTTCAAATTTACAAATGTGGTGTCATTTATTATTTCGACTTTCTGGGATGTTACATCAGTATTTACCGTTTGAGATTTACAAGAAAACAAAGTCAGTATCGTACAAAAAAGAAATACGGATTTGATATAAGAAGCCATAATTAAAATTTTGGATAAAAATAGAAAAAACAATCTTGTATTACTGAATGTTATGTTGAAAATATAGTAAACTTAATTATTAAAAAAAACAACCCCAAAGTAGTACTTCGGGGTTATGATTAATTAAAAAATAAATAAAAATAAAATTACAAATCTGTAATAGGACTATATTTAGGAACTAATGATTTCATTACTATCCAACCTGTTAAATAACAAACAGAACAGATAGAGAAGATGATAAAATATCCTGCTTCAATACCTTGAAATCCCATAAAAACCATATTAGTTTCTTTAGTATAATCGAATAACAATCCTGAGCCTTTATTAATCATAGTCGAACCTAAACCTCCTGCTAAACCACCAATTCCCGTAATTGTTGCTATCGCTTTTTTAGGAAACATATCTCCAACGGTGGTAAAAATATTGGCTGACCAAGCTTGATGCGCTGCTCCAGCGATACCAATAATAATTACCGGTAACCAATAACTAATATACCCTAAAGGTTGTGCTACTAAGGCTAATAAGGGGAAAAAAGCAAAAATTAACATGGCTCTCATTCTTCCTTCATAAGGATTCATTCCTTTCTTGTCTACAAAATAAGTGGGTAACCAACCTCCAATAATAGAAAGTAAAGTAATGATGTACAACACAAATAATGGGAATGCAGCCTGTGTAGAATCCATTTTGTAAACCGAGCTTAAATAAGCTGGAGTCCAGAACAAGAAAAACCACCAAACGCCGTCTGTCATAAACTTACCAAAAGCAAAAGCCCATGTTTGTTTGTATCTAAAGCAATCTTTGAAGGTTACTTTAGTTGTTGTTTCAGGTACATAACCTTCTAATTTACTATCTGCAACATCATCTTGTTGTATATATTCCAATTCAGCAGTATTAACCCTTTTATGATTTTCAGGTTTGTCGTACATAAATACCCAAAAACCCATCCAAATAAAACCTAAAGCACCAATAATAATAAATGCCATTTCCCAACCAAAAGCCTTAGCAATAAACGGAATAGATATTGGGGCTGCCAATGCACCAACAGTTGCACCTGCATTAAAAATACTGGTAGAAAAAGCTCTATCTTTTTTAGGAAAATATTCAGCTGTTGTTTTAATTGCTGCAGGGAAATTTCCAGCCTCACCCACTGCTAAAACAAAACGAGCAAAAATGAATAAAGTAACACTCACATTAATCACTAATCCTGTATCATTTAAAGTACTAAGAGCTTCTTTTGCTCCTTCAAAACCAACAAACCAATTTCCTGTTATCCATCCTGCTGTAGCAATTCCGGCAAAAGCATGTAAACAAGCTCCTAATGACCAAATACCAATAGCCCAAAGAAATCCTTTTTTGGTATCCATCCAATCGACAAATTTCCCTGCAAACAATAAAGAAACTGCGTAAAAAATGGAAAATAATGCGGTTATGTTCCCATAATCATTGTTGGTCCAATGGAATTCTGGAGCAATAAAATCGTTCCACGTTAACGAAAGTACTTGTCTATCTAGGTAATTAATAGTTGTAGCAAAAAAGAGTAAACCACAAATGGTCCATCTGTAATTTCCAATTTTGTTTGTCGATTTATTCATAGATTGGTTATTTTATTTGGTTAAAAATATTTTTTTGAATTGAAATTAAGTATTCATTTTAAAATAGGCCTCGGCATTTTTATAGCAAATGGCTTCGACCATATTTCCAATAAGATTCATGTCGTCGGGCAACTCCCCTTTTTGGATTTCATCACCCAAAACATTGCACAAGATACGTCGAAAATATTCATGCCTTGGAAAAGATAGAAAACTTCTTGAATCGGTTACCATTCCAACAAATTTACTCAATAAACCAAAATTTGATAGTACGTTCAATTGTTTTTCCATACCGTCTTTTTGGTCTAAAAACCACCAAGCTGCGCCATATTGCATTTTACCTGCTACAACACCATCATTAAAATTGGCTGCCATCGAAGCAAACATTTCGCTATCTCTAGGATTTAAATTATAGACTATTGTATTGGCTAATCCATCACATTCACTCAATCTACCAAAAAATTTACTCATACTATCAGCCATATTCAAATCACCAATAGAATCATAACCTTGATCGGGACCAATACTGTTTAACATTTTGACATTGTTGTTTCGGATGGCTCCAACGTGAAATTGCTGTGTCCAAGATCTAGATTTGTTCATCAGAGCCAACTCATACAAAACTGCTGATTTGTATTTGCTAATCTCAAAATTAGAAACTTTCTCTCCTTTTATGCCTCTTTTGAAAATTACATTAACTTCTGTCGATGTATAATCTTTCCCATAAAAAGTAGTGTGACCGTGATCCGAAATACGACACCCAACTTCATGAAAATAGGTATGGCGCTCTTTTAATGCTTTGATAAGTGATTCAAAATTAATAATGGGAAAGCCTACAACTTTTTCTAGTTTTTGAATCCAATCAACAAATGCTTGCCCCTTTTCTATTTCTGTAGCTTTGTCAGGTCTAAATGATGGTAAGACTTTAATTTCAAAATTTTCTTCTTGAAGTTGTTTATGGTAAGCCAAATCATCTGTTGGATCATCTGTTGTTCCTACCACTTTTACATTCATTTTTCTGAGAATATTTCGCACGCTATATTCCGGTTTTTTCAATAACTCAGAACATTGGTTGTAAATCGATTCGGCAGAATCTGAATTCAATAAAGTGGTTATCCCAAAATAATTCTTGAGTTCCATATGAGTCCAATGATACAAAGGATTCCTTAACGTATTGGGAACCGTTTCTGCCCATTTCGAAAATTTTTCATAATCACTTGCCTCTCCAGTAATGAATTCTTCATTCACACCATTGGCACGCATTGCCCTGTATTTATAATGATCACCATCTATCCAAATTTGGTATAAATTCTCAAATTGGCGATCCTCGGCAATGTCTTTTGGAGACAAATGACAATGGTAATCAAAAATAGGTTGCTTTTTTGCAAAATCATGATAGAGCGTTCTTGCGGCTTCACTGTGAAGCAAAAAATCATCCGAAATAAATATTTTTTCTGACATCTTTCTAAAATAAACTTTTTTCTATTCCCATTTCCAAACCACGCAATTCAGCTAAGCCACGCAAACGTCCAATTCCAGAATATCCAGGATTGGTTTTTTTATTCAAATCATCTAACATTTGATGTCCGTGATCTGGACGCATTGGGATGATTCGTTTCGTTTCTTTTTGTTTTTTTAGAATAGATTTTACAACTTCATACATATCTACATCACCTTCAAGATGATTGGCTTCATAGAAATTTCCTTCTTCGTCGCGTTGGGTACTTCTTAAATGAATAAAATTCATTTTTTCGCCGTGACGATCTACAATTCCTGGTAAATCATTTTCGGCAATCACACCGTAAGAACCTGTACACATACAAAATCCATTGGATGGGGAATCTATTGCATTTAATAACTGAATCAAATCAGCTTCGGTGCTCACCACTCTTGGCAAACCTAAAATTGGATAAGGAGGATCGTCTGGGTGAATTGCCATCAGAACGCCAACACTCTCCGCTACTGGAATAATTTCTCGCAAGAAATAGTACAGATTTTCTTTTAATTTATTGGCATCAATACCATCATAGCCTTGAAGTACTTTTAAGAAATCTTCAACAGTATAGGATTCTTCTGCACCCGGTAAACCTGCAATAATGTTTTGTTGCAACTTTACTTTATCAGCATCGGTCAACTTTTCAAAAGTAGTCTTCGCTTTTGCTTTTTGAGCATCAGTATAAGTGTTTTCTGCTCCAGGTCTTTTTAGAATAAATAATTCGAAAGCAGCAAATTCATTAACATCAAAACGCAAAGCTTTAGAACCATCGGGCATTTCATAAGACAAATCGGTTCTAGACCAATCTAAAACTGGCATAAAATTGTAACAAACAATATTAATTCCACAAGCTGCCAAGTTTTTGATGCTTTGCTTGTAGTTTTCAATATATTTCAAATAATCCCCTGTTTGCTTTTTGATATCTTCGTGCACCGGAATACTTTCGACAACCGAAAGAGTCAATCCAGCGGCTTCCACCTCATTTTTTCGCTTCATTATCTCGTCAACTTCCCACACCTGACCATTTTTAATATGGTGTAGCGCAGTCACAATTCCGGTTGCGCCAGCTTGTTTAGCGTCAGATAATTTTACTGGGTCATTTGGCCCGTACCATCTCCATGTTTGTTCCATAACTTTATGTATATTTTTTAAAGTACTATTTTTTAAACTCCGCTAAAAGCACTAAAACCTCCATCGATAGGAATAACCACACCCGTCACAAAAGAAGATGCATCATCGCATAAATAAAGCGTAGTACTGATTAAATCTTCAGGTTCTCCGAATCTTCCCATTGGTGTTTGCCCAATGATGGTATTCCCTCTTGGAGTCAATTCACCATTTTCAGTTGTCAATAATGCACGGTTTTGATCTGTCAGGAAAAATCCAGGAGCCAAGGCATTCACACGAATTCCCACTTTTGAAAAATGTACTGCCAACCATTGCGTAAAGTTAGATACCGCTGCTTTTGCACCACTGTATGCTGGTATTTTTGTTAAAGGTGTAAAGGCATTCATCGAAGAAATATTCAAAATGCTACACCCTTTTTTTCCAATCATATCTTTTGAAAAAACTTGCGTTGGCAATAAAGTTCCAATAAAATTTAAATTGAAAACGAATTTAATTCCTTCGGCATCCAAATCAAAAAAAGTTTTGAATCCTTCAGTAGTATTTTGCAAGTCCTCCTCCAACAAAAATGGATTTGATGTGGTTCCCAAGGGATGGTTTCCTCCTGCACCGTTGACCAAAATATCGCAGGTTCCCAATTTTTCATTGACTTCTTTTTTGGCTGCTTCTAATGAGTCTCTTTCCAACACATTTGCCGCAACGCCAATTGCTTTTCCTCCGGCTGCATTAATTTCGTTGGCAATTTTATCTGCAGCTTCTTTTTTTAAGTCCAAAAGCGCTATTTGGTAACCTTGTTTAGCCAATGCTTTTGCCAATGTACCACACAAAACTCCTCCTGCTCCTGTTATAACTACTGTTTTCATATTATTTTTTTATTGAATCTAATATACTTAAAACTGCTTTAGTTTCAGATTCAATTTTTGCATAATCTTTGTCAGCCATCAATTGTTTGCTGATTAATTTGCTTCCCATTCCTACTGCAGAAACTCCAGCTTTGAACCAACCTTCGATGTTTTCTCTTGTAGTATCTACACCACCTGTTGGCATAAATCTTAAATTTGGAAAAATATCTTTGATACCGCTCAAGAAATCAGGTCCTAGCATATTTCCTGGGAACAATTTGATGAATTTTACTCCTGCATTTTCGGCAGCAATAATTTCAGTTGGCGTCATACAGCCTGGGCTGTATAAAATATCTTTTGGAATTAAAAAAGCGGCTACTTCTGGTACAAAACCTGGACTGATGAAAAAATCAGCACCTACTTTTAAATATTCTTCTGCTTGTTGCAGGTTTTTGATAGTTCCAATTCCTAATAATAAATCAGGCATTTCGGCATTCCGAACTTCTACCATTTTGGTAAAGTTGCTTAAAGCAGTTTCTCCACGACTGGTGTATTCTACCGCTTTAATTCCTGCTTTGTAAATCGCTCTTAAAACTTCTATTGTTACATTTTCGTCTGCATTAAAGTACAAAGGAAGCATTCCTTGTTGTACAATAGCATCGGATACTTTTTGAATATTGCTCATTTCTTTATATTTTAACTTTAAATACTAATTTTTTGATTTCACCTTCACCAATCATTGGAGCGTGAACATCTCCTGGATAGAATATTACAAACTGTCCGTCTGTCAATTGAAAATCCATATCTGGACTATCATTAAAAAAACGCACATCTTTCTCAGGATTATAATCCCCATTTGGAGTTACACATTTTTCTCTTGGTTTCCAAGCCATAATTTCCAATCCACTGACACAAACCTGAATATCAATATTTTTGTCGTGACATTCAAATTTGGCTAAACTTGCTTCTCTGGTTTTTCCGTTTGCAGTATTTACAATTACTTTTAAACCCTCGGTTATTTCAATTACACCGTCCGGAAGATGGGCAACATCATTTTGATTAATAAAGTCAAATGCTTTTGCAAACAAAGGATGTAAGCTAGTATATTTTGACGCGTTGGCTAATGTATCTATTATCATAATTTCTTAATTATCTTGCAACTCTACCAGAAGCATCGCCTCCCATCAATTTAGAAACTTCTTCTACCGTAACTAAGTTAGCATCCCCTTTGATGGTGTGTTTCAAGCAAGAAGCTGCAACAGCAAAGTCTAAAGCGTTTTGATCATCATTTGGATAAGTCAACAATCCGTATATTAAACCTCCCATAAAGGAATCTCCACCACCTACTCTATCCACGATATCTGTAATTTGATATTGACGAGTTTGTAACATTTGTTTTCCATCATATAAAACCCCAGCCCAAGTATTATGAGAGGCAGAAATAGAACCTCTTAAAGTGGTAATTACTTTTTTGGCTCTTGGGAATTTTTCCATCATTTGTTGACAAACTGACAAGAAAGCTTCTGCTTTTACATCGTGTCCGTGTGTCTGAACTGCTGCTCCTGCTGGTTTGATACCAAAGTGCATTTCGGCATCTTCTTCGTTTCCTAAAATTACATCGCAATACGAAGTCAATTCAGTCATAATCGCCTCACGGTCACCACCGTATTTCCACAATTTAGCACGGTAATTTAAATCAGTTGAAATAGTAACACCTAATTTGCTAGCTACTTTAACCGCTTCTAAACAAGCATCGGCAGAACTTTGTGAAATCGCAGGAGTAATTCCAGTCCAGTGAAACCATTCAACACCTTCAAAAACTTTTTCCCAATTGATCATCCCTGGTTGAATATCAGACATAGAAGAATGTGATCTATCATAAACGACTTTACTTCCTCTGCTTACAGCACCTGTTTCAAGGAAATAAATTCCTAAACGTTCTCCACCCCAAACAATATTATCAACACCAACTCCTCTTTTTCGCATTTCCATCATGGCACATTCTCCAATGTCATTTTTTGGTAAACGGGTTACAAAATCAACTGGAATTCCATAATTGGCTAATGAAACTGCTACATTAGATTCTCCTCCTCCATATACAACATCAAAATTGTCTGCTTGTGAAAATCTTAAAAATCCTTGTGGTGCTAATCTTAGCATTATCTCACCAAAGGTGACTACTCTTTTTGCCATTTTTTTTTAATTTTTAATTGTTAGTTTATAAATAGTTATGTATTTATTTTTTACGTGTTGGTACACGAATTTTGTTAAATTTATCGCGAAACTCTACCGCCACCAAAACCACTCATCAATGATTTTATTTCGTTTACTGTCGCTAAATTAATATCACCAGATATGGAATGTTTCAAACAAGTTGCAGCAACTGCAAATTCTAGAGCGGTTTGATGATCTTCCGGCCAAGTGATTAATCCATAAATTATTCCAGCCATGAATGCATCTCCTGCACCAATTCTATCAATAATATGTGAAATGTTGTATTCTCGAGAATGTAATAATTCTTGACCATTCCAAATGGAAGCACTCACAGCATTTGATGAAGCATTGGCCCGCATCCTGTGAGTTGAAGTTATATTTTTTAGTTTTGGATAGGCTTTCATCCAATTGGCAAAAACGATTTCCTCCGTTTCACCTTCATTCATTTTAACGCCTAATACTTTTTCTGATTCATCAATACCTCCCAATAATAAGTCGCAATGTTGAACAAGATTTGGCATTATTTCATTAGCATTTTTACCATATTTCCATAAAGTAGGTCTGTAATTTAAATCAGCTGATATGGTCAATCCCATATTTTCAGCAACTACCAATGCTTCTTTACATAATTCAGCTAATTCCAATGAAAGCGAAGGCGTAATTCCTGACCAATGGAACCAATCGGCATCTTTGAATATTGTTTCCCAATCAATCATTCCTTTTCTTAATGTCGAAAATGAAGAATCTTCTCTATCATAAACTACTTTCCCTGGTCGCTCAGAAGCTCCTTGTTCAAAATAATAAATTCCAAGGCGTTTGCCCTGAGTCAATGCGATAGGCTCTACGCCAAAAGAACGCAGCATACTTAACGAAGATTCGCCCAATTCGTTTGGAGGTACGGCAGTAATAAATTTAACAGGAAATCCAAATTTGGCTAATGAAGCAGCAACATTGGCTTCGGCACATCCATAATATAAATCAAACGAGGTAGCTTGAGTCAATCTTAAATGACTTGGAGGCGAAAGCCTAAGTAATATTTCTCCAAAAGTTACAATTTTTTTGATCATACTGTGAATTTTATTCGTGTACGCACACGGTCATTGCAAATATATAAAAAAATACAACTTCAACAAAAAAAAATTTTTAATAAAAGAAAAAAAATATTTAATCTAAAATTGTATAAATTTACACCGTAAAACCAATACTCATAATCATCATTACAATTAAAAAAATAGCCGAAATTGCAAACGTATCTGTGGGTACGGTGGATAGAATTATTCATAATCGAGGACAAGTTACCGAAGAGAATATCGAAAAAGTGAAGGCTATCATGAAAGAGTATGGTTATAAAAAAAATATTTTTGCTAGCAATTTAGCCTTCAACAAAAAATATAAATTTGCTGTTTTTCTTCCCAAAAACAAAAATGTCGAGTATTGGCAAGCACCAATAATAGGGATTACTAAAGCTGCTGAAGAATTAGCTAATTTTGGTATTTCCATTGAATACCTTTATTTTGATTATAACATAACATCATTCAAAAAAACAGCTGCCAAAGTATTAGAACTAGATTATGATGGACTGCTATTTGCCCCTATCTTCTACGAGGAATCTGTCACTTTTTTAAAAGAATACAAGAAGAAAAATACTCCAATTGTGATGATTGACTCCAACCTTCCCGAAATTGAAGGAGTGGCTTATATTGGTCAAGATTCTTATCAAAGTGGTTATTTGGGCGGAAAATTAATAAGTTACGGCATTAAAAACGATAGTGCTGTTTTGATTTTAAAAATTACTCGAAATGTAGAAAGTACTTCAAGAACAAATGTTTTTTTGCAACGTATCAAAGGTTTTTATGCCTTTTTCAATGAAAGTGAGCATCTTCCAAAATTTAATTTTACTGAAATTAGTATAAAATATGATATAGAAAACCAATTAACTACTACAATGTTTAGCGGAATAGATTGTGTTTTTATCCCTAATTCTAGAGTATATATTGTTGCCAAATTCATAAAAGAAAACAATCTAAAAGGGATACGGGTTGTAGGTTATGAGTTGTTAAAACAAAACTTAGAATACTTAAACGAAGGTGTTATTGACTTTTTAATTCATCAAAAACCAGAAGAACAAGGTTATAAGGGAATTATTCATTTATATAAAAAAGTGGTTTTAAAGGAAACTGTTACCGACTTACATCATATGCAACTAGAAATTATTGTAAAAGAAAATTATAGTACTACCAAATCGTAAATACTTTTTTTTTAAGAACCTTGATTTAGTAATAGTACCAAATCTATTAAACGAAAAATGGGACAAGTCTATAAAATAAACAAGTCCCAAAAATTCAACTATAGTGATTTATTCTAAATTCCTGAATTTACAGAAATTTTGATAAAAAAGTGTTTTACACTTTCTAACTATTTCCTTTTTTGAAATCAGCTAAAAAAGTGGCTAAACCAATATCGGTCAATGGGTGTTTCAACAAACCTTCGATAGCGCTCAAAGGACCAGTGATTACATCTGATCCAATTTTTGCACAGTTGATAATGTGCATTACATTACGAACTGATGCTGCCAAAATTTGCGTTTCGTAACCGTAATTGTCATAAATCAATCTGATTTCTTCAATTAAAGCCATTCCATCTGTTGAAATATCATCCAATCTTCCGATGAAAGGAGATACATAAGTTGCTCCAGCTTTTGCCGCCAATAACGCTTGACCTGCAGAAAAAACCAAAGTAACATTAGTTCTAATTCCTTTGTTTGAAAAATATTTACAAGCTTTAACTCCGTCTTTAATCATCGGTAGTTTAACAACAATTTGAGGATGCAAAGCAGCAAGCATTTCGCCTTCGGCAACCATTCCTTCAAAATCTGTCGAAATTACTTCGGCACTTACATCGCCATCGACTAGTTCACATATTTTTACATAGTGAGCAATAATATTATCAGCCCCAGTTATTCCTTCTTTCGCCATAAGCGATGGATTAGTGGTTACACCGTCTAGAACTCCTAGATCATTGGCTTCTTTAATGTCTTTTAAATTTGCAGTATCAATAAAAAATTTCATTTCTTTTTATGTTTTTTTTTACCCATTTTGGGTGTTATTTTTTTTGTTTAAACCCTTTAGGTTATAAGTCTATTTGAATTAATAATATGATAAGGGACAAAAAAAGACACAAATCTCAGCTAGCATTATCTGACAAATTTTTACTGTCCTTTTTTGCCCAAATCATCAAAAAAACCAAACTTATTTTTATAAACTATATATACTGATTAATGATATTTTCAAACAATTCTTGTTTACCACTTTGTAATGTCAATTCACCATTTTCTTTGGCGATTTCATACAAAGCTTTAAAATCTAATTTTCCTTCTTCAAAATCTTTTCCTTTACCAGAATCAAATGAGCTGTATCGTGCAGTTCTCAATTTATCATAAGCAGATGAAGTAATGATTTTATCAGCAGTCAATAATGCTCTTGCAAAAGTATCTGCTCCGCCAATGTGTGCGTGGAAAACATCTTCCATATCAGTTGAATTTCTTCTGATTTTTGCATCAAAATTAACTCCTCCACCTTGAAGACCACCTGCTTTCAAAAATACCAACATCGCTTCAGTAGTTTCTTGAATGTTGTTTGGAAATTGGTCTGTATCCCATCCGTTTTGGTAATCACCACGGTTAGCATCCAAACTTCCTAACATTCCTGCTTGTGCAGCTACGTCAATTTCGTGTTGGAATGTGTGTTGAGCCAAGGTTGCGTGGTTTACTTCGATATTCATTTTGAAATCATTCTCTAAACCTTGTGCACGTAAAAATCCGATAGCTGTAGCACAATCAAAATCATATTGATGTTTCATTGGTTCCATAGGTTTAGGCTCAATGAAGAAATTCCCTTTGAATCCTTGCGCACGAGCATAATCACGAGCCATTCTCAAAAATTGTCCCATATGGTCTAATTCTCTTCCCATATCAGTGTTTAACAATGACATGTATCCTTCGCGTCCTCCCCAGAAAACATAATTCTCACCACCTAAAGCAATCGTTGCATCCAATGCTAATTTTACTTGTCCACCTGCTCTAGCTACTACATTAAAATCAGGATTGGTAGAAGCACCATTCATGTAACGAGGATTCGAAAAGGCATTAGCAGTTCCCCAAAGTAATTTCACTCCAGAAGCTGCTTGTTTTTCTTTTAAATACTCGGTGATTGTAAGCAATCTTTTTTCTGATTCTGCAAAAGTTGCTCCTTCTCTAATTAAATCATAATCATGGAAACAGTAGTAACCAAATCCCATTTTTGTGATAAACTCGAAAGCTGCGTCTGCTTTATCTTTAGCGGCTTGCACAGCATCGGATGATTGATCCCAAGCAAAATTTTGAGTTCCTGGTCCAAACGGATCTGAACCTTGTCCGCAGAAAGTATGCCAGTATGCGATTGCAAATTTAAAATGCTCACGCATGGTTTTTCCAGCTACAATTTGATCTGGATTGTAATATTTGAATGCTAACGGATTGTCTGATTCCTTTCCTTCAAATTTAATTTCGCCAATACCTTTAAAGTATTCTTTATTTCCTAAAGTTGCCATTTTTATTTATTTATTAATTATTAATTCTAATTCATTTTTCCATAGTTGATACGCTTCTAAATACGGTTGTTTGTCTTTAAAAGGCATATAAGTCATTACGTGATCGTTGTCTGTAATGTATTTACCGAAGGTTTCAAAGTCACCTTCGTGAAGTCCAGATGCTCTTGCTGCACCTATGGCTCCGGTTGTATTGTATATTTCTATTTCGTGCCCGATAAGTGTTGCTACTGTATTCGAAAAAATCTCCGAGCGGAACAAATTATCGTTTCCGGCACGCATAACTTTCACTTCAATCCCGTCGGATTTCATAATTTCCATTCCATACACAAATGAAAAGGCAATTCCTTCCAAGGCTGCACGACAAATATGTGCTTTGCCGTGATTGTTAAGATTGATATTGACCAATCGAGTTCCAATGTCTTTGCTATTCAACATTCGTTCTGCTCCGTTTCCAAAAGGAATCATACAAACTCCATCTGAACCTACAGGAATATCCGAAGCAAGATTATTCATTTCTTCATAAGAGGAAACCGAAAGATTATTCAACAACCAACGGTATTGAATTCCAGCACCATTGATACACAATAATTTTCCAATTCTTGGGTCGTTTCCTTTTTTATAATTGACGTGAGCAAAATTATTCACTCTTGAACTTTCTTTTACAGACAAACTATTGGTCATTGCATAAACAACGCCCGATGTTCCGCCAGTTGCAGCCACTTCGCCTGGATTGAAAACATTCAACGAAAGTGCATTATTAGGTTGATCACCCGCTCTGTAAAATATTGGAGTTCCTTCGGCAAGTCCACTTTCTTCTGCTCCTTTTGCATCAACTTTAGATTGAACAGAAAAAGTATCAACAATGTCTGGAATCAGTTCATTCGAAATACCATAATGCTCAAACAAGAAATTGGCAAAAGTGTCATTTTTAAAATCCCACATAATTCCTTCGGACAATCCAGAAATTGTAGTATTAATAACATTTGATAATTTATAAGCAATGTAATCGCCTGGCAACATAAACTTATGTATCTGACTGTAAATTTCTGGTTCGTTTTCTTTTACCCATT
>Ga0209717_1001780_pt1 | contig 22324 bp, 17 predicted proteins | sample AD_UKC048_MetaG_FD_184418 | JGI IMG/M metagenome (GOLD analysis project Ga0209717, IMG submission 184418) | Active sludge microbial communities of municipal wastewater-treating anaerobic digesters from USA - AD_UKC048_MetaG (SPAdes) (version 2) | ecosystem: Engineered > Bioreactor > Anaerobic >... | reverse complement strand
TATACGACCTGGTGACGCGCACGACCAACTGGATGCCGAAAGGAGGACAAAAACTCGACGACTGTACGACGATGAAACTGAAAGCGTGGATTGATGCGGGAGCACCGAACAATTAGAGAAGTGAGAGAAGTGAGAGGGTGAGAGAGTGAGAGCCGACTTCGAGTACGCCGCTCCGCTTTTTAGAGGGTGAGAGAAGTGAGAGAAGTGAGAGAAGTGAGAGAGTGAGAAGTGAGAGCCGACTTCGAGTACGCCGCTCCGCTTTTTAGAGGGTGAGAGAAGTGAGAGAGTGAGAAGTGAGAGAGTGAGAGCCGACTTCGAGTACGCCGCTCCGCTTTTAGAGGGTGAGAGAAGTGAGAGGGTGAGAAGTGAGAAGTGAGATGCGTAGAGTACACCGCTTCGCACGCAGATTTAGAAGTGAGAGGTGAGAAAGACAGAAAGCCATTCACACATAGTATTTTCGATCATTAAAAAACACATGAAAAGAACACTTTTTCTCCTTGGCATGGCCCTTTGCGCCATGGTACTAACCTTTCCTCCCGGTTGCTATTACGACAACGAACAGGACCTGTATGGCAGCGGCACCCCCTGCGACACTACCAACGTAAGTTACGCCACCTTCATCCAGCCATTGCTGCAGGACCACTGCTACAAATGCCACAAGGAATCGGAGCCCGAATTTTCGGGCTATATCCTCGACGGCTACGATCACGCCAAAGACTACGCACTTTCCGGCAAAATGGCCGACCGCACCAACAACGCCGCCAACCCGATGCCGCCGCTGAGCGAAGGTGGCCTGCTGCCCGACTGCGACCGCCAGAAGATTTTGTCGTGGATACGGGCCGGAGCACCGCAGAATTAGAGGTGAGAAGTGAGAAGTGAGAGACCGTAGATTACACTGCTTCGCTTCTGGATTTAGAGAGGAGATTTCAACATTATTCATATTCAAGTCAACAACAAAATGAAAAGAAGGACCATTCTGTACGTCCTGCTGGCTGCTGTCCTGATCGGGGCAGTAGTAGGCTACCAACTCTGGAATAAACCGCATCAAGACCTTGCTGCCGCCAAAACCGACGTGGCAGTGGATGCCACCGCACTTTACAACGAATACAATACCGACGAAAACGCCGCCAATGCGAAATACCTCGATAAAGTCGTAGCCATTACCGGAAAGGTGAAAGAAGCCTCCAAGGATCCCGATGGATCCGTCAAGGTAAGTCTGGATGCCGGCAGTGAAATGGGCGTTGTGGCCTGCGAACTCAGCCCGTTCGCCAAGCACACACGCACCGATTTTCAGTCCGGCGAACAGGTGACTTTTAAAGGTAAATGCACCGGCCTGAATCTGGATGTGGTATTTGTGGAATGCGTGGAAGCGAAACAATAGGGTGTTTGGGGTGTGGTGTTTGGTGTTTCGGGTGCTTTGTTCAAGTCATTGCAAGCCACTGGAGCGAAGCACCCGAAACACCAAACACCACATACGAAACACCCTAACATTTAACCGTTTAAAATTATCACTATGAAAAAGATCATTTTTGTTTTTTCCGCTTTGTTCCTGTTGGCGCATGCCGGTCAGGCACAGAAATTTTTCACCCGCGACGCCAAGATCAAGTTCAGTTCCGAAACGCCGATGGAAAAAATCGAAGGCCTGAACAAAAGCGGCACCTGCGTACTCGATGCCGCTACCGGCAAAATGGAGTGGAAAGTGCTGATCAAGGGTTTTTTGTTCGAAAAAGCCCTGATGCAGGAACACTTCAACGAAAACTACCTGGAGTCGTCCGTTTATCCGAACGCGCAGTACAAAGGCCAGATCACCAACCTGAACGAAGTCAAATTTAACCAGGACGGCAAATACAATGTCAAAACCAGCGGCAAACTGACCATCCACGGCGTAGAACGCGACGTGAACATGGAAGGTACCCTGAAAGTATCAAATGGCAATCTGGAAGTGCTGTCCAATTTCGTGATCAAACCCGAAGACTACAAAATCACCATTCCTTCTCTTGTTAAAGACAACATTGCCAAGGAGATCAAAGTGGTGGTGAGCGCTGTTTTGGCTCCGTTGAAATCTTAAATCGTTATTTGTTATTGGTTATTTGTTATTGGTTATTAGTGTGGTAACGCTTGGCTTCAGAGCGCATATGCCAAGGGTTACCACACTAATAACCAATAACAAATAACCAATAACCAAACACAAACTCAATGAAAAGAATCCTTACCCTTGCCCTTGCCATCCTGTTCTGTAGTCAATGGCTGTCCGCCCAGGACGACCTGCTCTCCATGCTCGGCGAAGAAAAAACGACCGACTACGTCACAGCCAGTTTTAAAACTGACCGCATCATCAACGGGCATTCTATTGAAAACACGGCGCCCGGTGTGCTCGATTTCAAAATCTCGCACCGCTTCGGACCTGTCCGCCAAAGCGTGTACGACTTTTTCGGGCTCGATGGCGCTACCATCCGCATCGGCTTCGATTACGGTATCACCAACCGCCTTATGGTGGGCATCGGCCGCAACAGCAATGAAAAAATATTTGACGGTTTTTTAAAATACCGCATTCTCAGACAAAGTACCGGTAAACGAAATATGCCCGTCAGTCTCTCGTATTTGATCGACGGTCAGATCAAAACGGTGAAGTTCTCCGACAGCGAACGCGACAATAAATTCAGTTCGAGGCTGTTTTATACGCACCAGTTGCTGTTGGCGCGTAAATTCAACAACAGCCTGACGCTGCAATTGATGCCGACGCTGGTGCACCGAAACCTCGTGGCAACCCCCGAAGACAAAAACGACGTACTGGCTATGGGTATCGGCGGCCGGATCAAACTGACCAAACGTGTAGCCTTCAATGCGGAATATTATTACGTGCCCGACGGCCAGATCACAACCAATTTCGCGCAGTCGCTTTCAGTCGGCGTGGATATCGAAACGGGCGGACACGTGTTCCAACTCCATTTCACCAACACCAACGATATGACCTACAAGGGTTTTATCACCGAAACGCAGGAAGACTGGTTCTTCAAAAACGACGAAGACCGCCTGCTGAGCGGGATCCGTTTCGGGTTCAATATTTCGCGGGTGTTTACGGTGAAGAAGCCTAAAGGGCTGGAATAGTTTTTTGAGGATTCGAGGAGTTGAGTATTCGAGTATTTGAATCAGATACTCGAATCCTCAAATCCTCCCATCAAGCATTTCTTTCGGTGCGGGTTCAAGTACCCGCATCTCAAATCCCCCTTTTGCAGGTACTGTCATGCGCACAGTGCCTGCTTTTTTATTTATGGCAGAGAGCATGTTGAGATTTTCATACTCTCAGGGCGTATAGATCTTATATTTGTTGGCAAATAAACTTCCTGCATATGTTCCCGACAAACCTGAACCGGTCGACACAAGGATTGATTGCGCTTTCCGCTTTATGCATCGCACTGGTGTGTGTGCGGGTGACCATGAAAGAAGAAACGCGTTTCAGTTTCCTGATCTGGAATCTGTTTTTGGCCTGGATACCGTTTTTTATAACCAGCCTTGCTGCCGGATTGCAGGCCGGAAAACGCAACAGATGGGCCATTTTTTTAGTATTTCCGGCGTGGTTGCTGTTTTTCCCGAACGCACCGTACATCATTACCGACCTGCTGCACCTGAAAGGTTACAGCCAGAACATCCTCTGGTTCGATAGTCTGCTGATTTTTTTGTTCGCCTTTACCGGTTTGATTGTCGGGCTGCACTCCCTGCAAAAAGCCTACGGATTGTTCCGGCATTATTTTAATGCCCCGGCCGCGTGGTTGCTTATTCTGAGTTGCAGCGTTCTGTCAGGCTTTGGCGTGTACCTGGGCCGGTATTGCAGACTGAATAGCTGGGATTTGTTTCACAAGCCGTTTTGGTCGGCAGGCCGGATAATACACCAGTTCGACAACCCGCTGTCGGTGCAGGTGACGCTGGTATTCGGGTTCATCCTGTTTGGCTTGTATAGTATATACCATCATTTTTATGCGCCGGTGGGTTTGAATCAGGATTGGAAGGATTAAAAAAAGGATTGGAAGGATGTTCCCGTGATCAGGACTCTATCCTTCCAATCCTTTTTTTAATCCTTCCAATCCTGATTCAAACCTTCTTCAAACCGTTATAAAACCCCAAACTCTCCTCCACTTCCCTTTCCGTAGGCTCCAGCACTTCCATGTCGAAAGCGTTTTTGCCAGGCAAAGCCATGCGCACACTGCCCGCCTTGTTCTTTTTGTCCTGCTGCATGGTGTGCCATATTTCCGGAACGATGCTGCTGGCAATGGGATTGTGCGGAAAAATGCGCAGCATCAGGCGGATCCATTCGTCCGGCACGTCTTTGCCCAGGCGCGTATGTTGTATCCAGCTCTCCGTCAGCATACCGATAGCGATGGCTTCTCCGTGTGTCAGCGGGTCGTCTGTTTCGAGAAAATAACTTTCCAGCGCGTGGCCGATGGTATGACCGTAATTCAGCAGCATACGGATACCTTTTTCGTGCGGGTCTTCGGTGACGACGCGCACTTTGACGGCAATGGACAGACGCAGAATTTCCAGCCAGGTTTCGGACGAAGCCATGCTCAGGCGTTCGGGCGTATAATCCCTGACCATATTCCAGAGTTCGGGCGCGCCGATGAGCGCATGTTTGATCACTTCGGCGAACCCGCTGCGCAGTTCGCGTTCGGGAAGGGTTTTCAAAAAAGCCGGGTCGACGAATACCGCTGCGGGGTTCTGAAAAACGCCGATCGTATTTTTTACCTGCTGAAAATCGATGCCGAGTTTGCCGCCGATGGCCGCGTCGGTCATGGAAAGCAGGGTAGTCGGCACTTGCACAAAATCGACGCCGCGTTTCCAGGTAGCGGCGCAAAAGCCGCCCATATCGCCGATCACGCCGCCGCCGAGGTTGATCACCAGCGCATGGCGGTCGAGCCGCGCCTGCAGCATATGTTCCCAGAGGGAAATACAGGTAGCCACGTTTTTACGCGATTCTCCGGCGGGAATTTCCACCACAGGCGTATCGGCAGAAAGTCCGGTGGCTTTCAGAAAAAGGGGCAGGCAGTGCCGGCGCGTATTCGTGTCGGTCAGGAGCAGGATGCCGGAGGCACGGCGTTGAGCCAGCCAGTCGGGGAATGTTTGCGCCAGATCGCCCAGCATTACCGGATATGCATCGCCGGGCCGAAAAACAGTCGTCATTTCGATTGGGGCATTCGTATGGTGATGGTAGTGCCTTTGTTGACCTCGCTGTACAGGTCGAGTTTCCATTTGTGCTCCTGGCACATGGTTTTCACGTAAAACAGCCCCAGACCGAATCCTTTCACGTTGTGGACGTTGCCGGTGGGCACGCGGTAAAATTTATCGAATACCCGTTTCTGGTGCTCTTTCGGAATACCGATGCCGTTATCCTGCACACTAAGCGCCAGGTTGTTGGATTCATTGAACAGCCGGATGTGTATTTCCGGCGTTTGTTTTGAGTATTTCACGGCATTGTCCACCAGGTTGTGGAGGATATTGGTGAGGTGCAGGCGGTCGGCGCGCACCCACGGATTGGCGGCATTGAGGTCGAGGTGCAGGATACCTTTTTTATCGTTCACCTTGATTTCGATGGAAGGGGAAATACTCGTGACAAGTTCGGCCAGGTTGACGTCTTCGACGTGCAGCTCGATGTTGTCGCGTTCGATTTTTGCAAGTTGCAGCACTTTTTCCACCTGTGTATTCAGGCGCAGCACCTGTTCTTTGATGATACCCGAATAGCGGTGGAGGCGCTGGTCGCCCTGTACTTTTTCATTTTGCAGAAAAACGTCGGTAGATATATTGATCGTGGAAATGGGTGTTTTGAATTCGTGCGTCATGTTGTTGATGAAATCCCGCTGCAATTCGGACAGTTGTTTCTGGCGCAGGATAACGATCATGGTGTACACAAAAAACGCGACGGTGATGAGCATGAGGATGGTGAAAAAAATCACGATCCACATATTGGTGAGGATATTGGTGGTTTTGCCCGGGAATTCCACCCCGAAATAGTAAATAAAATTACTGTCGTAATGCTTTTGCAGGGGCTCTGCCAGTGGCTCTTCGGATGCGGTATATTTGATGAGTTTGCCGCGCACCATCTGGTCGCTGGTGCAGTCGAAAATAGCGTATTTGTAATCTTCTTTCAGGTTCTGCTGCTGAAACTCCTTGGCCAGGTAGTATTCCAGGTCGTCGGCCTGGAACGGGTTCTCGATATTGACGACCCAGTAGTTGGAGGACAACTGACGGACAAAATTATCGGGGGGCGGAGTAAATCCGTTGATTTTACCCAGGTCGATGACTGCGTCGAGCATCGCCTGGTTCACCTTTCGGTTGAATTCACGCTCCTGGATGTCCCAGGTACGCAACACCCAGTATGTCTGTACGGTGAGCAGGCTGAGGATGGAAATTGCGCCCAGTACGATGACGCGGCGAATGATATTGTTATTCATTATCTGTGCATGGCGGCGGCTTTGGCGCCGGCGCAAAATTACGACTACAAAATACGCAAGGGTTGCACAAAGTTCACAAGTATAGGTTAATAAAACCTTTATGAACTTTCTGCAACCCTTGTCCGTCTGCTTGTAAAAACCGGTAAAAAGTGTCTTTTATTCCTCGATGGAAGCGCGCAGTGCGGCATCTTCTACCTGTTCCGACTCCGCTTTTTTAGTCACCTCCTCCAGTATTTTGTGGAATTCATCGGAAGGCACGGCTTTGTCGTTCACCGTCACCTGGTCCAGAACAGCCTGGAAAATCTTGTCGGTTTCCAGGTCGCGGCGGGTGCTTTCAGTATCCTTCTCATTTTTCATGAGGCTTTCCACGCTGCTGGCAAGCACATTATCGGGCAGGTCCATCTGGAAGTAGTTGCGTACGCGTTTGACGTATTCCTGGTACAGGTCTTCGTCGGTCACTTCGAGGCCGAACTGTTCCTTGATCTTGTCGCGCAGCATCGTCCAGCGCAGGTTGTCGGCAAACGCCGGGTATTCGCTTTCGATCTGGTCGTCGGCGAGTTTGCCTTCGTTGGTTACTTTCAGCCAGCGCTTCAGGAAAACTTCCGGCAGTTCGAGCTGGTTGAGTTCCATGAGGCGTTCCTGGAAAGAGCGCATCAGCAGTGCGTTGGAGCGGATGTCGTAAAATTGAACGATACCGCTTTTTATTTTTTCGATGGCTTCGGCTTCGTTGTTGACGCCGCCGCCGAAATAGCCCTGATAGAATTCTTCGTTCAGTTCCGCCGCGTCTTCTACGCGGTTCACGTCTTCGATGACGCCTTCAAACTGATCGCCCACCGTACGGTCGTCGTCTTCCGGCAGGTTCAGAATGTATTTGCGGTAAGAGGCTTCTTTTTCCTGGTTTTCGATCTCGCGTGCATTGAAGCGCAGGGTGTCGCCTTTTTTAAGGGTAAGCAACTGTTCTTTCAGGGCGCCTTCCGACATACTTTTCAGGTGTACGGTGATGGTGGTTTCCCAGCCGCCGTCTTTCACCTGGTCGCCGTCGAGTTCACGGGCGGCAATACGCACAATGTCGTTTTCCAGAATATCTGTTTCCGGATTGCTGCGTTTCGCCATACGTTTGCGCGCATATTCGAGGTCGGCAGCAGCCAGTTCATCGAGGTTCGACACGGTGATACGCTCGAACTTTTCATTTTTATCCAGCCCTTTGATATCGAAAGGCGCTACGAATCCGACCTCGTAGTTGATCGTATATTCGGGGTCGGGGTTGCTGATTTTAAAGGAAAACTGCTGTTGGTCTGCAACGGGCAATGGCTGACCGAGTACATCCAGTTTGCTTTCGCGGAGGTAGTCGTACAGTTTGGTTGCCAGCAGGTCGTTCAGCGTATCGCCGAAAATAGACGGGCCGTACATTTTTTTCACGAACTCCATCGGCGCCTGACCGGGGCGGAAACCTTTCATAGGTGCGCGCTGGCGAAAACGTTTCAGTTCGGCATCGAGTTTTGGTCTTAATTCATCGCGTGTAACGGTAACGGTTACAATGGCGGTAGTGTTGTCGATGTCTTTACGGACAACCATATCGTATAGAAGTGAAAGGTGAGAAGTAAAAGAGAGGGTGAGAGGTGTGAGAGGGTGAGAGATGTGAGAGCCGACTTCGATTACACCGCTTCGCTCTATAATCCTGATGGTTGGAAAGAAGTGGTGTAATCGAAGTCGGCTCTCACATCTCTCATCCTCTCACTTCTCACGCTCTAAAAAGGGGTGCGGGCGGAGGGACTCGAACCCCCATGCCTCGCGGCGCCAGATCCTAAGTCTGGTACGTCTACCAATTTCGCCACGCCCGCGTTTGTGAGTATTTGAGGATGTAAATATTCGAGTATTTGATTCGAATAATCGAATACTCAAATCCTCGTATCCTCAAATTCCTGTCCTCAAAAAAAGAAATACCCCACGCAAGCGATTTTGGCAGGCAATTTGACATCTATCAGACAAACCTGAACAAAATTCCTCAATTGAGCATTCCTTTAAAAAGGAGCGCAAAAGTAAGGCCTTTTGCGGAAAAACAAAGTATTCCTTTCGGAGAAAAACAGTTAACAAGCGCTAAACGCAATGTTGTAACCATTTGTTTGACTAATTTTGTAGGACAGACCGCATTAAATCACAAGCAGGGCATTATGGAGCAGGTAAATACAATTACGATTATAGAGGATGCGGTGGATTATACCGCAGAGGCATCGGCACACGAGATAGCAGGTTTCGAAAATTTCGATGCAATCATTCCGGGTTCTGACGAAGACAAAGTGCTGATTCAGCGCGCATACCGCAATTTGCTGAAATCCATCAAGACCGACCTGAACCAGAAAGACCGCGAGGATATCCGCGCCGCATTCGAACTGGCGGCAGAAGCGCACCACGGCCAGCGCCGCAAAGCCGGCGAGCCATACATCATGCACCCCATCGAGGTGGCGCGCATTTGTGTGGAGGAAATCGGGCTGGGTGCCACCGCTATTATTTGCGCCTTGCTGCACGACGTGGTGGAAGATACTCCTGTGGAAGCCATCGACATCAAAAAACAGTTTGGTGATCTCATCGCACGCATCGTAGACGGACTGACCAAACTCGACGGACTGCACGACAAAGAAAGCCCGCAAGCCGAAAACCTCAGCAAGGTGTTGAAAGCCATGTTGTTCGACGTACGCGTCGTACTCATCAAAATGGCCGACCGCCTCCACAACCTGCGCACGATCAAGAGTATGCCTTACCACAAGCAACTCAAAATCGCTGCCGAAACCAGTTACATCTATACCCCGCTCGCACACCGGCTAGGCCTCAATGCCATCAAAACGGAACTTCAGGATACCTGCCTGAAAATCACACAACCGGAAGTTTACCAGGACATTGCCGCCAAACTCGCCGACACCAAACGCGCCCGTCAGAAATACATCGACGCATTCATGTCGCCGCTGCTGCAATCGCTGGAAGAGATGGATTTTAAAATGCGCATTACCGGGCGACCGAAGAGCATTTATTCCATCTGGAACAAGATCAAAAATAAAAACGTCAAGTTCGAGGACATCTACGACCTCTTTGCCCTGCGCATCATCGTGGATGTGCCGCCGGAACAGGAAAAATTTGCCTGCTGGCAGGTGTATTCCATCGTCACCGACCACTACAAACCGGTGCCCGAACGCCTGAAAGACTGGATCACCAACCCGAAAGCCAACGGCTACGAATCGCTGCACACCACCGTGGCCGGCCCCGAAGGCCGTTTTGTGGAAGTACAGATCCGCTCCGAACGTATGGACGAGATTGCCGAGCGCGGTTTCGCAGCGCACTGGAAATACAAGGGTGTAAAAAGTATTGCCAACAAAGCCAATACGTTTGATAACTGGCTGAGTCAGGTGCGCGAAACGCTGGAAAACCACAACTCGGGCAGCGCCGTCGAATTGCTGGCCGATGTGCAGAGCAACCTGTTCACCGATGAGGTACACGTGTTCACGCCCAAAGGCGAAATGCGCATCATGCCGGAAGGCGCCACCATTCTTGATTTCGCGTTCAGTATCCACTCCGACGTGGGGTGTGCCTGCCGTACCGCCAAAGTCAACAACCTGCCCGTTTCGATCCATTACCGCCTTAAAAACGGCGACCAGATCGAGATCATCACGGATAAAAACCAGAAACCCAGCGAAGACTGGCTCAAACACGTTACCACTTCCAAGGCCCGCAACCGCATCCGCGTAGCGCTCAAGGAAGAAAAACGTATGCAGGCAGAATACGGCAAGGAAATCCTGACCCGCAAACTGAATGCGCTGAAAGTGTCCGTAGAAGCCAATGCCGACATGCTGGCCAAATACTTCGGCTACCCGAGCCGGCTGGAATTTTTGAGCGCCATTTACCTCGAACAGGTAAACCTCACGGGGCTCGGCCGCAAATTCCGCACGGAAGGCGCTACGCTGGTGCAAAAAACCGTGGCCAAACACGCCCACGAGCCGGAAGCGCCGGAGCATATGCCCGACGCGCCGGTGCGTACCAAAATGCCCGGCAAACCCGAGGTGATCATCAACGATGAGCCCGGCAATTACTACCAGTTCAGTTTTGCCAACTGCTGCAACCCGGTGCAGGGCGACGATATTTTCGGGTTCGTGCTGGTGCAGGGCGGCGTAAAAATTCACCGCTCCAGTTGCCCCAATGCCGATAACCTGCTTGCCAACTACGGCCACCGTATCCTGAAAGCCTGGTGGGGAAATACCGTTAAATCGGATTTCCTGGCCGAGATCGTGGTGACGGGCATCGACGACGGCCCGGGCGTTATCAACCGCCTCACCAACCGCATCGCCGACCTCGGTATCAATATCCGCCAGTTCTCCATCAGCGGCGAAGGCGGTTATTTCGAAGGGCGCATTTCGCTTATCGTAGCCAATACGGACCAGTTGCAACGGGCTATTATTGCCCTGCGCGCGTTTGACTGGGTGACGGGGGTGAGCCGCGTGGAATAAAATTGAGGGTGAGAGAAGTGAGAGGGTGAGAGAAGTGAGAGGGTGAGAAGGTGAGAGGGTGAGAGGGTGAGATGCGTAGCGTACACCGCTCCGCTCCGGGGCGGCTCGGTTCAAAGTCGGCTTCGGAGAAGCCCAACATTTGTAGGAATGATCGGGTGAGTCGGCTTCGGAGAAGCCCAACATTTGTAGATCCGTGAATGAACCGAAATCCTTCGCGGCATTTACGTTTAGCTGGAATCGGGCAATCAAGGAATAAAGCAATCTTTTTGATATGAAAAAAAGCCTGATTCTCCAGACACTCCTGTTCTGCTGCACCATTTTGTCGGCCCAGCAAATTCCCGATGCCATTTCCTACCAGGGCATTATCCGAAACACCGACGGTACGGTGCTGGCCGGCCAGCCTGTCACCATGCGTTTCACGATTACTGAAATTACGGCTACCGGAAATCAGATTTACCGGGAAAAACACACTCCAACGACCAATGAATTCGGCCTGGTTACGCTCCAGGTGGGTCGCGGGCAGGTCGACTTCGGCACTTTTTCCACTATTCCCTGGGCTTCCAATGCCAAATTTTTAAAAGTGGAAGTCGACCCGACCGGTGGAAACAGTTTCATCGAACTGGGTTCGGAAGAACTGAAGTCCGTGCCTTTTGCCTTTGCAGCGCGCACGGTCACGAACCCGCCGGCACTCAATACGCTCCCCGACGTACAAACTGCCGGCCTCGCAACCGGAAACATCCTTAAATGGGATGGCAACCAATGGGTTCCATCCAGCGATCTTACCGGAAATACCGGTTATACGGCGGGGCCAGGTATTGGAATTGCCAGTAACGTCATTTCCAATACGGGCGATTTGAGCAATACCAATGAAATACAAACGCTGTCGCTCAACGGCTCCAGCCTTTCTCTGAGCAACGGCGGCGGCTCTGTCACCCTCCCGTCCGGAAGCGGAACATACACTGCCGGACCCGGCATCAGCATCAATGGCGGCGTGATCAGCAACACGGGCGATCTGACGAATACCAACGAAATTCAGGTATTGACTGCCAACGGTACCAACCTGACCTTGTCCAACGGCGGCAACACCGTCACCTTCGACCCTTCCAATACCAACGAGATCCAGACATTGTCGACCAACGGCACCAACCTGACCTTATCGAACGGCGGCAACACCGTCACCTTCGATCCGTCCAATACCAACGAAATCCAGACGCTTTCCCTCAACGGCAGCACGCTTTCGCTGAGCAGTGGCGGCGGCTCAGTTACCCTGCCATCCGGCGGCGGCAGTTCTTACTGGCAATCATTCGGCGGAAATGATATTGTGAATAACAATGGCGGCACCGTATTCGTCGGGCCGGGCACCTTCGAATCGCTGTATGCGCAGGGCTCCAACAATTCCAGCACCTTCTATTCTCAAAACGGCGGTACGGGCAAAGCTATCTCAGCCGAAGCGAACAACGGCGTAGCGATCGAACTGAACGGCCTGGTCGCCTTGCGTGCCACCGGTACGGGCTCCAGCCCAGCCGGAACGTTCAATAATTTTTCAGGCGACGGTATCGCACTGCAGGTCAACGGAGGACTCGGCATCTTCGGTGGATTTGAAAATTACAGCGGCACGATCTCGAAAGCGGACGTGATTTCCAATTTCAAATTTGGCGGCGGGCTGTCGCCCGGCAGCAACAACTTCTACGACCTCGGCAGTTCCGACCGGCGTTGGAGAGTGCTGTACGCCGTCAACGGCACCATCAACACCTCCGATGCGCGCCAGAAACAGTCTATCCAGCCCATCGGCTACGGGCTGACACAAGTAAAAGCCATGAAACCCGTGAGTTTCGAATGGATCGATCACCCCGAACAAGGTCGAAAACTGGGTTTCCTGGCGCAGGACCTTCAAACCGTCGTGCCCGAAGTGGTGTCCGACACGGAATGGATCAACGACGGGAAAGGCAACCTGACACCCAAAAAAGCGGAAGCGCTGGGCGTGTATTACTCCGACCTCATTCCGGTGCTGGTCAAAGCAGTGCAGGAGCAGCAGGCGCAGATTGAGCGGCTGGAACAGCGGATCAGAGACTTGGAAAAGAAGTGAGAAGTATAAGAAAGTGAGAGGGTGAGAGATGTGAGAGGGTGAGAGCCGACTTCGAGTACACCGCTTCGCTCTACAATCTGAGTATAAATAATAGCATTTGCCTGCGCCCATTGGCCATAGGTTATTAGTAATCAATAACTTACAACCAAAAAATAAAAAAACCTTTGACTGGAGCGAAGCGGTGTAATCGAAGTCGGCTCTCACTTCTCTCACCCTCTCACATTTCTCACCCTCTAAAACCCGTACGCTGCCGTCAACGACCACGACGCGTTTTTCAAACTGCCGAAAACATCCGCCACGGAGTCATCTTTGCTGATATCCTGCAAACCGCGCGAAACACGCAGGTGAATACCGATATTTCCCAGATCGATACCGCCGCCGACGTGCCAGCCGTAGTCGAAACTTTCCAGGTCTTCTTTCCCGAAGTCGGTGGTAATGGCATTGCCCTGACTGTCCTTAAACGTGCCTTCCGCCGTTGCCAGCAGTCCGGCATGCACGCCTGCGTGGATATTGATAATGGCGATGTTTAATTCCAGGGAAAGCGGAATTTCGAGATAACTGAGTTTCAGGTCGGAGGTATTGCCGCCGATGAAATCGAATTCGGCGCCTTTGGTAGTGAACAGCAGTTCCGGGCGCAGGGCAAGGTGTTTGCCGACCGGAATTTTTACAAATCCGCCGCCGGTAATCCCGATGCGCGATTTTTTATCGTCGGCATTGGCATCGTCGTAGAGGCTTGAGCCGGAAACGCCGAATTTGAGGCCGAAACGGGGCTTGCCTTCCGTAAGTTGGGCACTGAGGTGCGGCGCAGCACACATAAAAAGGAGAAGGGTCAGCAGAAATGGCTGGATCGTTTTCATAATAAGAATGTTTTTGAATGAGCGGCTTGCGGGGTTATGACTGGACAAATATAACGCTTGCATTCCGGGCCTGCAATGAACGGAGCACCCAGGCACAAAAAAAGGCCGACAGGAATACATCCTGCCGGCCTCGCCTTTATTCATAGTATGTTTTATGCTTGTTCGTCTGCTTCCGCAGTGTCGTCCGTCTCCGGCACTTCCGCATTTACATCTTCCGGTCTGCCTTTCGGATGGCCGGTGAAATGTTTCAGCATGATGATTTCGCGTTGCGTCAGTTCGCGGAAAGAACCGCGCGGCAGTTCCTTCTTCGTGAGGCCCGCGAAATAGAAGCGGTCCAGTTTGAAGATCTCGTAGCCCAGGTGTTCAAACAACCGGCGCACGATTCGGTTGCGGCCGGAAGAGATTTCCAGTTCCACGATATCGCGTTCGGGATGGTCTTCCGAGAAACGGATCCAGTTAACTTCCATGAGGCCGTCTTCCAGTTCCACGCCGCGTTCGAGGTGTTCGAAATCGGCTTGTGTGAGCGGGCGGCGCAGTCCCACGCGGTACTGCTTCTGTACGCTGTGGCTCGGATGCGACAGTTTCTGTGCCAGATCCCCGTCGTTGGTGATGAGGATGAGGCCCGTCGTGTCGCGGTCGAGGCGACCTACGGGAAACAGGCGTTCAGGGAAACTTGGATCGACGATATCGAGCACCGTATTGCGGCCGCGATCGTCTTCAGTGGTCGTAATTACGTTTTTAGGCTTGTTGAGCAGCACGTACACCATACGTTCCTGCACGGTAGCGGAATTGCCGTTGCACATCACGACATCACCTGCCTGAATGCGGTAGTACGGTTCCGATTTTACTTCGCCGTTGACGGTAACAAGACCTTGTTCGATAAACTCGACTGCTTTGCGGCGCGATGAAATGCCGCAGTGAGCGAGGTATTTATTGAGCGGCATGCCTTCGCCCGAAGGAAGGTTGGGCTTGGGTTGCGGCTCGATGTAGAATTCTTCTTTTTTGCGGAAAGGCTTTTTGCCAAACGGTTTTTTAGCGCCGAAACCGCCGCCGCCGCCGCTTTTGTTGTAAGGTCTGCGCTCGTAACCGCCACCGCCGCCGCCTTCGCGGTTGGGCTGGTACGGACGGTCGCTACCGCCCTGGCTGCGATCCTGCCATGGTTTGCGCTCGTAGCCGCCGCCGCCGCCTTCGCGGTTGGGCTGGTACGGACGGTCATTGCCGCCCTGACTGCGATCCTGCCATGGTTTGCGTTCGTAACCGCCACCGCCGCCGCCTTCGCGGTTTTGCTGGTACGGACGGTCGTTGCCGCCCTGGCTGCGATCCTGCCATGGTTTGCGTTCGTAACCGCCGCCACCGCCGCCTTCACGGTTTTGCTGGTACGGACGGTCGTTGCCGCCCTGGCTGCGATCCTGCCATGGTTTGCGTTCGTAGCCGCCACCACCTTCGCGGTTTTGCTGGAACGGACGGTCGTTGCCGCCCTGGCTACGGTCTTGCCACGGCTTGCGCTCGTAGCCGCCGCCTTCATTGCGGTCGCGGTTTTGCTGGAACGGACGGTCGCTGCCTTCCTGGCTGCGGTCCTGCCACGGCTTGCGCTCGTAGCCGCCGCTTTCGTTGCGGTCTTCCTGGTTTTTTTTCGTTTCTGTGTTTTCGTCCCGGGTTTCTGATTCTTCAGAACGAAAAGGTTTCGGTCGCTCTTGCAGCGAGAAACCTGTGTCCGGCTTGTGGATGCGCGGACGGCGTTTTTTTTCTTCCATCGCGATGGCTGTAAATAAGTGAAAGACTTTTGGTTTAGATGCAAAGTTCCGGCTTTTCAGCCGGAAACCTGAATTGTTGTCATATTAATTTATGCCCGATGTTTCATCGGTAGCGTTTTTTGGGAGCACGACCGGAAAAGAAGATTAAACGGTGTTTGAGTTCCTCTCCCGTTTTCCTTACCCGGTACACAATGTTGAAGAAACTCCCGATTTCCAAAAATGTTTTGCAGGAGCGTCATTTCCTTTGCTGATTTTTTCAAATCAGCGGTTCCGTATTTTTTGACTGTGTGTGCCTGGTGCAAATCGAGGTTTTTCCTACAGGGCAGCAAACAGCGCGCCATCCGAATGATCAATCCTTCATTTAGATTTTCTCGTCTGTATTTTGGTGGAGATGTATTGGCCGATTTCTGCGCCTGTTTTCAGGCCCGACAGATTCCCGTTGAGGTAGTGAATACCGCCGAACATACGGCTCGCTCCAGCTTGTTGAGCGGCTTCTTCAAATGACTTGAAATCACGTGGCGGAATACCGAACTCCATTTCCGTGCTGTCGGAAAAGGCGAAATCAGCGCCATAAATGTTGGTCAGAATGGTAGCGGCGGCGCCGGAAATGGTGCTGTGTCCGCTGGGATGTTCGGGGAACGGCGGCGTCTGGATCAACGGACGCCATTCCGGGTCGATGTACTTATTGATATAGGATTCCGGACGGATCAGGTTGAACTTGTATTTTGCATCCCAGCACACAATAAACCCATCAACGAGGCCGCAGGCTACTTTCACATATGTTTCTGTGGACTGCATGATGTCGGCTTTCGCTTTGCGATTGGCATGAGAGGCGATGTTCATCCAGTGGCCCCCGGGGCTGATTTTTTTCCGGCCGTAAGCGAAGTGGCCGCTCACTTCGAGTTTGAACGGATTGTCGTCCCAATACCAGGCGGTAGAATCCTGCCAGGGTGTCAGGTTTTTTATAATATCATGTATTTCCAGTGCCTGGTTGTAGAATTCGCTGCCCTTTTTATCGCTGTAAGCAATCGGCAGGCTGCAAGTGAACTGGCCGGGCGAATCGATCACCCACGGGCGGATTTTGGCCCAGTGGGGTTCCAGCGCATCGGCATACATGGGCGGCGTAGGCACCCATCGGGAGGCTGCTTCCGACTGGATGGTGTATTTGGGCATACTCCGTGTCTGGGCGTAGTTGTCTTTTTTCGACCAGGCGAGGATGTGTTTTGCTACCGCGTCGCCGTATGCCATGGAACGTTCATACACGTCGGGCGGCATGTTCATGTCGGAAAATTCCTTGAACAACGTTTCTTCCAGATCCTGCACATCGCCCTCGGAAAAGACAAGTTGTTTGCCCATCGTCAGCATGGCATTGACGCCGGCCAGCGGATAGCAGTACTCTTTGCCGGCTTCCGGTTTGGGGCCCGGCTGCAGGCCGTTGAGTTGGCCGGCCAGGCTTCGGTATTCGGGGTAGCCGGGCACCAGCGCTTCGTAGGCGGCGATGGAAGAATAGGCGTAAATACGGGCGGAAATAGGCGGTGCGAATATGTCGTGCCGGATAATATCGGTCAGCCGGCGCACGCCTTTGTGAATGAATTCGGGATTTTGGGCTTTGGCCTGGTAATCTTTATTATACTGTTTGCAGCCGGATAAAGTGCTGAAAAGCAGGATCACCGAAGCGAATACGCTGATAAAAAGGGTACGTTTCATAGTTATACGGTTGCCTTTGCGGCAATTGACGCGGGCAAAAGTAACAGGTTTACCTGTGAATGCATCCGGGCAATTTGTATACGGTTGCGATTTTGGTCACTTTTTAAGGTGATATTAATCGGATTTCGGCCGCTTGTTTTCACGATATTTGAGGATGAGCATTCCAGCCCCGTGCTATGGCCGCTTTTTCAACTTGTCAAATTCGTCTCCGGTCAGATATTCTTGTGCTGCCGGCATTTGTATGTCCGTTTTTATGTCCGGATCGATGGTTATGCTGCCTGCTTTCTGTATAAAATCGTCCGTTTCTACCTGAAGGATCAGGCCGCGTAATCCGCAATACACGCCCGGGCCATCCGGTACGGCAATATCGTAGGTATACCAGACTGTCGCTGTATTCCCCGATTCGTCGGTACCAACTGCCTTACGGCAGGTGTATCCCAGTATTTCTGTTGTTTCATCCGACTGGATTTCCCATTTCCAGGCAGGAAAAAAATCTCTGGAAACAGCGTTCGGCAACTTATTGGAAGTTCGGTATAAAAAACTGGTATTCAGGTCTTTGTAAACATTAACGCCGAGTTCGAATCCAGTATACAAGGGTGGGATAGACGGGTCTTTGGTGCGCTGGCCGGCAAAAATGCACTCCGATTTGTTTTGGGAAAAACGATAGTTGAAATCGATTACGATATTGTTGATCTGCATGACCAATTGCCTGGGCAGCGTTTCCGCTTTTTTGCCCAGTTGCAAAGTCATTTCATATTGAACGGAGATGGTTTGGGTGCGGGCAATGCCGGGCAGTAACAGCAGGTAAAAAAGCAGTTTTTTCATGGGTTGGGTTTATAGTTATGAAAATTGGGTGGAGGAAGTCTTATGGATAAGGTTTTTACACAGTCACCGGGTCGCTTGAAGCGGCCCGGTGACTACGCTCGGCCACTCTGACCTTGCTTCGAAAAAAGCGGTGTACTCTCATCTCTCACCCTCTCACTTCTCACCCTCTCACCTCTACAAACAGTCCCAGTCGTACAGAACCCGTGAAAAATCCAGCGCCAACAAGTCCTTTTCCCGGATAAAAAAGTGCCCCACGCCCATGTCGCCCCACATCAGGTCCATCCCTTCGTCGGAATCGAGTTGGAAAAGGAGCAGCATCGGATCTTCGGGCCGGCGCGGATCGTCCTGGGTGAAATACGCATATCCGCCGATTTTATGGCCCTGCGGGCGTATAGCCTTTCCAAAATCGTTCATCACCTGCCACTCCTGCTCACCGAATTGCTGAAAAAAATCGGTGCCGAAATGCCGGTGAAAGCGGTAATCCGTCATACCGGCCACTTCCTCCTCCGTTTCGAAACGCAATGGATACGACTCTTCCGGGTGGTGCGGCAGCAGTTCGTCGTAGTCGCGCAGTTTCGGAAAAGACGTTTGCAAAGCGGCTTTGTCCTGCACCACTTCCGGGTGGAACAGCACGCGGAACGTATCTGGATTTTCGCCGTCGTCGAAATCCATCCCGTACAGGTCGTCGTCGTTGATAAAAAACTGTACAATACCTTTTGCGGGAAAAGGCGCCAGGGCAGGCGCTTCGGCAAAGTTGATTTGCGCGAGGAAAAACAACTCCTTGCCATCCGGGGCAACCGGCCAGGCCGTCCCCTTGGGCATATATGGCTTGCCGCCTACCTTGCTGGACCACGGCGCGGATTCACCGAGCGGACCGGCTTTGATGCGAATGAACGGCTGTTTCGTTTCGAGCAATTTGGCCCGGAACGGCTCCATGGCGGCGGGAAGTTGGAATTGTTTGGACATGGCGGTAGGAGGTTGATGGGTTTATTGGTTTATTGGTTGATGGTTTATTGGTTGATGGGTTTATTGGTTGATGAGGGTTGATAAGGTTGATGAGGGTTGATATTTGGCGGCTCGAAAAGAAAAGGATTGGTTTATTATTCGAGTGGCTGAATATCAACCCTCATCAACCTTATCAACCCTCATCAACAAATAAACTCATAAACCAATAAACCCTCCATCATACCAAATCTCCCGCCGGCTTGTTGCTGTTCACCTGCGGGCGGCCGATGCTGAGATAATGGAAACCGAGTTCTTTCATGTATTCGAGGTCGTACACGTTGCGGCCGTCGAAAATCACTTTTTCCGTGAGCAACTGACCGATGCGGTCGAAATCGGGCGTACGGAACTCGCTCCATTCCGTCATAATAGCCAGACAATCAGCGCCTTCTGTGGCTTCATACATGCTATCGCAGAAATGAATGCGGTCGCCGTAAATAGATTTTACGTGCCCCATAGCCTCAGGATCGAATGCGCGCACCTTCGCGCCGGCAGCCAGCAATTCGTCGATGATCACCAGCGCGGGCGCTTCGCGGATGTCATCGGTATTGGGTTTGAACGCAAGTCCCCAGACGCCGACGGTGCGGCCTTCCAGTTCATCCTGAAAATAGTCGCGGATCTTTTCGGTCAGCACACTTTTTTGCAGGTCGTTGACGTGCATGACGGAATTGAGGATCTTGAAATCATAATCGTATTCCGAAGCCGTTTTGGCCAGCGCCTGCACGTCTTTCGGGAAACAGGATCCGCCGTAACCGATGCCGGGGAACAGGAAACGTTTGCCGATACGGGTATCACTGCCCATGCCGATACGCACCTGGTCGACGTTGGCGCCGACTTTTTCGCACAGGTTGGCGATTTCATTCATAAAGGAAATACGCGCGGCGAGGTAGGAATTGGCGGCATATTTGGTCATTTCGGCCGAGCGCTCGTCCATAAAATAGATCGGATTGCCCTGGCGTACAAACGGCTCATACAGCAGGCGCATCACTTTGCGGGCGCGCTCGCTGTCGGTGCCGATCACTACGCGGTCTGGTTTCAGAAAATCCTCTACCGCTACACCTTCGCGCAGGAATTCGGGGTTGGAAACCACGTCGAACAGGTCGGTCGACAATTTTTCAGCGATGATGGCAGCCACTTTTTCGGCAGTGCCCACCGGTACGGTACTTTTGTCAACGATCACTTTATACTCCTTGATGATGCCGCTCAGGTCGCGCGCCACCCCCATGATATAGGAAAGGTCGGCGCTACCGTCTTCGCCCGGCGGCGTGGGCAGTGCGAGGAAAATGATCTGGCTCTGGTTGACTGCCTCCGCGAGGTTGGTCGTAAAGCGCAGGCGGCCTTCCTTGGTATTTCGGTCAAAAAGCAGGTCCAGTCCGGGCTCAAAAATGGGAATTTTGCCATTTTTAAGACTTTCTACTTTTTTTTCATTGTTATCGACGCAGATCACGTTGTTGCCGGTTTCAGCAAAACAAGTCCCGGTTACCAAACCGACGTAACCGGTTCCTACAACAGCAATATTCATTTTTTATTTTTTTATTTTGTTCGGGTTACAACTACTTTGTTGAGGTTTTAAGTATATAGGTTATCGGTCACCTTTAACAGATAACAAATAAACAAATATGGGGCCTACTTGTGAGTGACGGAAAAAATAGAGGAAGATTACAGTGCAAAAGTATTGACTTTGGAGACATGTAGATGCCGCAGACTTACTTTAAATTTTCTTTTGACCCCGAAAAAACAGTTTTTTTAAAATAACATTCTGAACAAACTGCCAGAAAATCAGCCATGTGGATGATCAACCCGTATAATTTGTCACTGAAAAACGTATTGCCATTTTGTTTTGTACTGCTATCCGCAGCATCGGCAACGGTGCAGGCGCAGCAAAACATTGTCCCCAATCCCGGTTTCGAGCGCTATGCGGGCGCACCCATCGGCTGGTCGTACAAAGGCGCCTATTTTGGAGAAGTGGTAAAATACTGGTTCAGCGCCACCACGGCGAGCCCCGATATTTACGGCCCCGGCGTGCGGGTTCCCAACGACTGGGCGGCTAAAGGCTTCGGCAAACAAACGCCGCACGGCGGCAAATCCATGGCCGGGCTCACCCTGTACGGCTGCACCAACGGCAAACCTCACTGCCGCGAATACCTGGAAATTCAGTTGGCTGAGCCGCTGGTGGTAGGGCAGGCATATTACCTGGAATACTGGGTGACACACCTGGACAAGTCGCTGCAAATCAACAACCTGGGTGCGTATTTCTCCGTCAAGGAAATTCGCCGCACTACCGACGAAATATTGACCCGTGAGGCGCAGGTGAACGACTTGAATATCGTAGCCGCTCCCGGCGGCAAGTGGGTGAAGGTGAGCGGACAATTCGTGGCCAAATACGAAGCGGAGCACATTCTGATCGGCAATTTCAACGACGACGAACATACGCTTTTCACGGCCCCACAACCCGATTCCTACAATTATGCCTATTACTATATCGACGACGTATTGCTGAAAAAAATCCCCCCTTTTCTGCCCGTGCCTGTCAGGGAAGACGACCTCACACGCCAGACGCTGAAGCCCGGTAAAACCATCCCCCTGAAAAACATCTATTTCGAATTCGATAAAGACGAACTCATGCCCCGCTCGTTCGTCGAACTGAATAAACTGCTCAAGATCATGCAGGGCAATCCGAAACTCAGCATTCGCATCGTCGGACACACCGACGCTCTGGGCAACGATGATTACAACCAGGCGCTCTCACAACGCCGGGCCCAGTCGGTCGTCAATTTTCTGACCGAAAACAAGATTGCCAAAAACCGCCTGTTCGCACGCGGCGAAGGCGAACGTCAGCCCATCGCCACCAATGATACCGATGAGGGCCGGGCAGAGAACAGAAGGGTGGAGTTCGTGGTGATCAAAAACTAGGTGCACAAATTTTTGATTTTCAACTCATTAAAACATTTAACGTATTTTTACGTTATAAAACTTATAAAATAGTTGCTTGCCTGAAAAACACGTTTTATCTTTGTCACATCGAACGTACTCATACCCGGAGTGTGGCGCTCTTTATGGACGAACGAGGGGCGCCGCACTCCAATATATGAGCAACACGAATACATTCAATCAGATTCAAACATGCAAAAACTGACCAAAGCGGAAGAGGAAGTGA
>Ga0209717_1001774_pt1 | contig 22375 bp, 19 predicted proteins | sample AD_UKC048_MetaG_FD_184418 | JGI IMG/M metagenome (GOLD analysis project Ga0209717, IMG submission 184418) | Active sludge microbial communities of municipal wastewater-treating anaerobic digesters from USA - AD_UKC048_MetaG (SPAdes) (version 2) | ecosystem: Engineered > Bioreactor > Anaerobic >... | reverse complement strand
CGCCTTCCAGCAGCGCCTGGCCGACACCCTGTGGCGCTGGGTGCGGCCGGGCGGCGGCGTGCTCTGGTACGACTTCACCGTCGACAACCCGGCCAACCGCGACGTGCGCGGCGTGCCGCTGGCGCGTGTGCGGCAGTTGTTCCCGCAGGGCCGCGTCGATGCGCGGCGCGTCACGCTCGCGCCGCCGATCGCCCGCCGCGTCGCGCGGCTGCACCCGTCCCTCTACACTCTGTTCAACACCGTTCCGGCGCTGCGCACGCATGTGCTCGCCTGGATCGCCAAGCCCGATCTGCCCCGATGAGCACCGCCCCCGTCCAGCCCTTCCTGCCCTTTGCCCTGCCCGACATCGGCGAAGCCGAGATCGCCGAGGTGGTGGACACGCTGCGCTCGGGCTGGGTCACCACCGGCCCGAAGACGCGCCGCTTCGAGGAAGACTTCGCCGCCTACCTCGGCGCGCCTGGCCTGCACGCGCTGGCGGTGAACTCCGCCACCGCCGGGCTGCACCTGGCGCTCGAAGCGCTGGGCATCGGCCCCGGCGACGAGGTCATCACCACCACGCACACCTTCACCGCCACTGCCGAAGTGGTGCGCTACCTCGGCGCCGACGTGGTGCTGGTCGACATCGACCCGACCACGCTGTGCATCGACGTCGACGCCGTCGAGCGCGCCATCACGCCGCGCACCAAGGCCGTGGTGCCGGTGCACTACGGCGGCTTGGCGGCCGACATGGGCCGGCTGCTGGCGCTGGCGCGCAAGCGCGGCCTGCGTGTCGTCGAGGACGCCGCGCACGCGCTGCCCAGCACCTGCGGCGGGCGGCTGGTCGGCACGCTGGAATCCGACGCCACGGTATTCAGCTTCTACGCCAACAAGACCATCACCACCGGCGAAGGCGGCATGGTGGTGACGCGCGACGACGAGATTGCCAGGCGCGTCAAGGTGATGCGCCTGCACGGCATCAGCCGCGACGCCTTCGACCGCTTCACCGCCAAGGTGCCGAGCTGGTACTACGAGATCGTCGCGCCCGGCTTCAAGTACAACCTGACCGACATCGCCTCGGCGATGGGCATCCACCAGCTGCGCCGCGCCAACGAGTTCCAGCGTTGCCGCCAGGCCATCGCACACGCCTACGACCAGGCGCTGGCCGGCCTGCCGCTGCTGCGCCCGCCCCACCCGGTGGTGGGCGACCTGCATTCGTGGCATCTGTACGTCGTGCGCCTGACCGACGAGGCGCGCCTCTCGCGCGACGGCTTCATCGAGAAGCTGTTCGCCGCCGGCATCGGCTGCAGCGTGCACTACATCCCGCTGCACCTGCAGCCCTACTGGCGCGACCGCTACGGCCTGCGCGCCGAGCAGTTCCCGCACAGCCAGCACGCCTACGAGCGCATGGTCAGCCTGCCGATGTACTCGCGCATGACCGAGGCCGACGTGCATCGCGTGGCGGCGGCAACGCGCGAGGCGCTCGTCGGCTAGGCGATGTTCAAGCGATTCGTCGACGTGGTGGCTTCGGCGGCCGGCCTGCTGCTGCTGGCGCCGTTCTTCGCGCTGATCGCGCTGGCCATCAAGCTCGAGTCGCCGGGGCCGGTGTTCTTCCGCCAGGAGCGCGTGGGCCGGCATGGCCGGCCGTTCCGCATCTTCAAGTTCCGCACCATGACGGTGGCGCCGCCCAGTGGCGGCGTGCCGCTCACCGTGGCCGGCGACGCGCGCATCACCCGCGTCGGCGCGTTCCTGCGCAAGAGCAAGCTCGACGAGCTGGCGCAGCTGATCGACGTGCTGCGCGGCACCATGAGCCTGGTCGGCCCGCGCCCCGAGGTGCCGCGCTACGTGGCGCACTACCCGCCGGAGTGGCGCGAGCGGCTGCTCTCGGTGCGCCCGGGCATCACCGACTTCGCCTCGGTGCGCTACCGCGACGAGAACGATCTGCTCGCGCAGGCGCACGACCCGGAGCGCGAGTACATCGAGGTGATCCTGCCGACCAAGCTGCAGTACGCGCTGCACTACGTCGACCGGCCCACCTTCGCCAACGACCTGCGCGTGATCGGCCTGACGCTGAGCACGGTGTTCGTCCCCACCCTTCCTTCACCCACGAGGATGTTCGGCATGAACGACAGCAAACTCTGGGTCTGGCTCGACCAGACCATGTCGGCGCTGCGGCCGCGCAACCGCGCCATCGCGATGGCGGTGGACGCGGCGGTCATCCTGGCCTGCTGGCACCTGACCTACCTGTTCCGCCTCGGCTTCGAGCGCTGGCAGCCGGGCCGGCCCTGGTACGACGACTACGTCTCCTTCGGCGTGGTGCTGTGCTACCTCGTGTTGCTGGCGCTGACCGGCGTACCGCGCGGCCTATGGCGCTTCTTCGGCTTCGACGACTTCAAGCGCATCGCGCTGGCCTGCCTGCTGGCCGGCACGATTAGCGCGGTGGCCGTGCTGATGGCGCAGCTCACCGGCGTGGCGCGCGCGGTGCTGCTGTTGCACCCGCTGTTCTGCATCCTCACGCTGAGCCTGGCGCGCATGGCCTACCGCATGGTCTGGGAGCAGGCGCGCTCGCTGACCAGCGGCGTGGAGGGCGAGCCGCGCCGCGCCATCGTGCTGGGTGCCGGCGAGGCGGCGCGTCGGCTGGTCGGCACCATCCACCGCCGCGACGGCTGGACGGTGCTGGCGCTGCTCGATGACGACCCGGCCAAGCAGGGCCTGCGCATCGGCGGCGTGACGGTGCAGGGCACGATCGCCGACGTGGTGCTGCCGCACCTGCTGGCCGGCGCCACCCACGTGATCGTGGCCCTGCCCGGCGTCGCCGCCGAACGCCGCGAGCGGGCCATCGAGCTGGCGCGGCAGACCGGCCTGGCGGTGATGAGCGTGCCGCCCCGCATGGAAGTGCACGACGCGCCCGAAGCCGTGCCCACCTAGAATCGGTGCCATCGTGAATGCACCTCCCTCGCTGCCCTTCGACGCCGAACGTGTCATGCGCCTGGCGCTCGAGACCTTCGACATCGAGGCCCGCGCACTGATCGGCCTCAAGGCGCGGCAGGGCGAGTCCTTCGTGCACGCGGTGCGCGCCATGCTCGACAGCCGCGGCCGCGTCGTCGTGATGGGCATGGGCAAGAGCGGGCACGTGGGCCGCAAGATCGCCGCCACGCTGGCCTCCACCGGCACGCCGGCGATGTTCGTGCACCCGGCCGAAGCCAGCCACGGCGACCTCGGCATGGTCACCGCCGGCGACGTGGTGATGGCCATTTCCAACTCCGGCGAGAGCGACGAACTCGCCGCCATCGTGCCGGCGATCAAGCGCCTGGGCGTCACGCTGGTGGCGATGACAGGCAAGCCCGAGAGCACGCTGGCCCGGCATGCCGACATCGTGCTGTCCAGCGCGGTCGACCAGGAGGCCTGCCCGCTGAACCTCGCCCCCACTGCGAGCACCACCGCGCAGATGGCGCTGGGCGACGCGCTGGCGGTGGCGCTGCTCGATGCACGCGGCTTCCGCGAAGAGGATTTCGCTCGCTCGCACCCGGGCGGATCGCTCGGCCGCAAGCTGCTCACCCATGTGCGCGACGTGATGCGCAGCGGCGACGACGTGCCGCGCGTGCCGCCCGAGATGCCGCTGGTCGACATGATGCGCGAGATGACGCGCAAGGGCCTGGGCGCCACCGCGGTGGTCACGCCGGAAGGCCGCGTCGCCGGCATCTTCACCGACGGCGACCTGCGCCGCCTGATCGAGCGTGGCGCCGACCTGCGCGAGCTGCGCGCGCGCGACGTGCTCTACCCGACACCGAAGACGGTGCGCGCCGATGCGCTGGCCGTCGACGCCGCCGACCTGATGGAGAAGCACCGCATCACCAGCGTGCTAGTGGTCGACGATGCCGGCCTGCTGGTGGGCGCGCTGAACTCCAACGACCTGATGCGCGCGAAGGTGATCTGAGCCTCAGTGTCATGCCGGCATGACTGCCGTGCAGATCGCGCGACGGCCGCACGGTCAGATAGTCTGTCAACGATGAGATATCAGGTCACTAATTACCTGCTTCATCGGCCTCGATACCATTTCTGCTCGATTTTCCGCATTTAGCTGCGGATGGATATCATTTATCCCGGCTGTCTTGATTGTGTTCTGGACCGGCCAAGGTGTGTCCGGTAGAATTTTTCGGCGGTATTGGCAGGGTTCCGTTTGACGCTCAAGCATCGAGATTCCGAAATGACGGTGTTCAACGGAAGGTGAGGCCCAATTTCTATACGACGCACTTTGGAGTATTTAGGATGACCCGGATGATCTTGAGGCTCTATGTCATTGCTATTCTCTTTGGTGTATCGAGTGTTTCGGCACAAGGGCTTCTGATAGATGTGTATTCGGATCCTGCATCCGAGGGTGGAAACACGTTTGCCGGCTTCAATTCCGGAAATCATTTCATGTCTGCATCTGGAGGTGACGTATTCTTTGCCTCGCACAACACGGCGGTCGGTATTCATTCCTTCTCCCTGAATCAGACAGGTTATAGAAATACGGCCATTGGATCGAATTCGATGTATGCGAATATCAGCGGCTTTCACAATACGGCCGTAGGCTTTGTATCGCTCGCAAGCAACGACTTGGGGTACAACAATACAGCCATCGGACACAGCGCCATGTATCGCAACAGGAATGGAGTGCATAACACCTCTGTTGGTCTCCAGTCGTTGTATCAGAATATCTCTGGTAATCACAACGTAGCCGTAGGCCGAGATGCCAACTTCTCCAATACGACGGGGAACTGGAATACAGGAGTGGGCGTGGATGCGATCCCTGGCGGCACAATCGCGTCAGGTAATACGGGTGTAGGTGGCGAGGCCGGTTACACCGAGGTGAGAGAGAATCAGAACGTCACGGGAAACAATAACACCTGGATTGGCTATCAGTCCGGCCCCAGCTCGCCGGATCAGAATGATGGGTCAATCGGGATCGGTTTTCGAGCCAAGACGTCAAAGTCATTCCAGGCCGTATTGGGGGGGACTCAGATCACTGAGACACTGCTGCGTGGAAACGTAGGAATCGATGCAGAGAATCCCGCCGTCAAACTCGTCGTCAACGGCGCGGCAATCAACACGACCGGCGCATGGGGCGTCTATTCGGACGCGAGGCTCAAGACCAAGGTCGAACGATATTCGGACGGGCTGGATGCCATCTTGCAATTGAAGCCCGTCTCCTTTCAGTACAACGGACTGGCGGGCCTGGACACCCAGTCCGTCCAGGTCGGATTGATCGCGCAAGAGGTAGAGGAGGTGGCTCCGTACATGATTTCACGTCAGGCGAGTCCAGAGTTGGACGAGGTTCGTGTCATGTCAACACAGGCACTGCCCTACATGTTGATCAATGCAATCCATGACCTGCAAGCCAAGCTGGTGGACATGGAGGCTCAGATCAATGCGTCGAAGGAGTGCGCCACAACGAACTGAAGGGCAAGTTCGCTGGACCGATGCCGCCCCAGCCTCAGGCCGGAAGAACCCGACCATGCTCTGCACGCTGGGTGCGAGCTAGGCGCGATCTGCCAGCGCAGAGGCCGCTTCGGCATTGACCTCGTCGGCCGAGCGGTACTCGGGCACCAGGTTGCGGATCTGCCGGAGCATCGATTCGATGTCGTTGGCCTCGCAGGCCTGGCGCAGCGACTGCAGCATCTTGTCGAGCAGGGCCGGGTCGATGTGGCGTTCGTGCGCCGTCATGATGCGCGGGTGCCCGCTGGGCGCCACATCGTCGCCGATCAACAGCTCCTCGAACAGCTTCTCGCCCGGGCGCAGGCCGACTGCCTGGATCTCGATGTCGCCGCCGGGATTGTCGACGGTGCGCTCGGTCAGGCCGGACAAACGGATCATCGAGCGCGCCAGGTCCGCGATCCGCACCGGCTCGCCCATGTCGAGCACGAACACGTCGCCGCCCTTGGCCATTGCGCCGGCCTGGACGACGAGCTGAGCTGCCTCGGGAATCAGCATGAAGTAGCGGATGATGTCCGGGTGGGTGATGGTGATCGGCCCGCCGGCGCGGATCTGCCGGCGGAACAGCGGCACCACCGAGCCCGACGAGCCCAGCACGTTGCCGAAGCGCACCATCGAGAACACGGTGCGGCCGCCAGCGCGCAATGCCGCGGCCTGCATCACCAGCTCGGCGACCCGCTTGGAGGCACCCATCACGTTGGTCGGACGCACGGCCTTGTCGGTGGAGATCAGCACGCAGGTCTCGACGCCGGCATCGGCAGCGGCGCGGGCGATGTTCAAGGTGCCGAACACGTTGTTGCGCAGGCCCTGCTGCATGTTGCCCTCGACGATGGGCACGTGTTTGTAGGCGGCGGCGTGGTAGACGGTCTGCACGCCGTGCGTCTTCATCACGGCGCGCACCAGGGCTTCGTCGAGCACCGAGCCGAGGCAGGCGACGATCTCGGTGCCGCGCGCCACGTGCTGCAGCTCGTGGTCGATCGTGTAGAGCGCGAACTCGGAATGGTCGAGCAGCACGATGCGGCCAGGATGCTGCGACAGCACCTGACGGCACAGCTCGCTGCCGATCGAGCCGCCGGCGCCGGTGACCAGCACCACCTTGCCGGCGATGTTGCGGGCGAACAGGGTCGAGTCCGGCGGCACCGCGTCGCGGCCGAGCAGGTCGGCCACGTCGACCTCGCGGATGTCGGACACACCGGCCTTGCCGTCGACCATCTCGACCAGGCCAGGCAGGATCTTCACCGGCAGCCCGGCGCCTTCGACGCGGCGAATCAAGCGGCGCTTCTGCGCCGAGCTGGCGGACGGAATGGCCACCACGATCTGGTCGATCTCGTGGCGGAACACCACCTCGGCGAGCAGGTCGGGCGAGTAGACCTTCAGGCCGGCGACCGTCTTGTGCTGCAGCTCGCGTCGGTCGTCAAGGAAGCACAGTGCGCGGTACTCGCTGCTGAAGGCCATGCTGTAGGCCAGCTGCGCACCGGCCTCGCCGGCGCCGTAGATGGCGGTGCGCACCCGGGTGCGACCGCCCGAGCGGATGCCGCGGCGCAGCAGCGTGCGCGCCACGAAGCGCGATGTCACCACATAGGCGAAGGCGACGAACCAGTAGATCAGCACCGACGAACGCGGCAGCTCGAGGAACTGCATCAGCGTGGCGAGCCCGTAGACCAGCACCACCGCCACCGCCAGCGCGACGCCCGAGGTCAGCAGCACGCGCAGGTCGATGTAGCGCACCACCGTGCGGTACAGCCCAGCCACGCCAAGCACCGGGATGGTCAGCAGCGCCAGCAGAAGTTGCATGCCGACATCGGTGCGCAGCGCGCCTTCGATGGAGCCCAGGCGCAGCGACACGGCGGCGAGCATGCACAGCGGCAGGAACACTGCATCGCCGCCGAGCATGGTCAGCATCTTCGCTCTCGGCGAGATTTCGGACAGGCGGCGAGCGATCTGGATCGGGGACATGAGCGCTGTATTGTGCTACCGGGCGCGGCGCGATTCAGTCGACCTGCGCAGCTCTGTCGCCGGCCTTGTAACGGTAGGCCAGCCAGACCAGGGGTGCATAGGCGACCAGCACGCCCACCAATCCGTTGATCCGGCCCGTGGCCACGACCAGCGCTACAGGCAGCAGCCACAACAGATTGATGGCGCCCACGGCCAGCGACACGAGCTTGTGGGAGCCGTGTCTGCGCGACGCGTACTGGTAGGCATGGCTTCGATGCGCTTCGTAGAAGCGCTCGCCGCGCCACACCCGGCGCAGCAGCGTCGTGGTGGCGTCGACCATGAAGCAGCCATACAGGATGAACCAGCTCCAGAACAACGGGGGATGGTCCCGGCCGCACCAGAGGGACAAGGTTGCGATGAGCAGCCCCAGGAAGCCGCTGCCGGCATCGCCCATGAAGATGCGAGCCGGAGGGTAGTTCAAGAGCAGGAAGCCTGTCACGCTTGCAGCAAGCACCAGGCTGGCTGACCATTCCGACCCGGTGCCGCCCAGTCGCCAGACCAGCGCCCCGCCCAACATCAACGTGATCAGCTCGATGCTCGCCACGCCATCGATTCCGTCCATGAAGTTGAACAGGTTGATCGACCAGACCAGGTAGGCGAGCGCCAAGGCCAGACCGGCGGTGCCAAGCTGAATCTCCACGCCAAACAAGGGCACGGGGGGAAGCGGGCCGAGCCACCACAGGACCCATGCACTTGCGATCGCGTGGCACAGAAAGCGAACCCTGGCGGGCAGCGGCCTGCGATCGTCGATGAATCCGAGAACGGTCACCAACGACCCGCCTCCGGCGATGGCTGCAATCAGCGAGGTTCCGATGAATCCGCGCTTCCAAAGCAGCATCGAGAACAACAGGAAGCAGGCGACGAAGGCGACGCCGCCGCCGCGCGGTGTAGGCACCGTGTGAGAGCTTCGATCGTTCGGATGATCGAGCAGGTCGACTGCGAGCGCGTAGCGCCGGACGGCAACCGTCGAGCCCCACGACGCCACCACGGCGAGCACCGCCAAGCCAGTCAGGAACAGAGCGTCGCTCATCACGTCGAGAAACTTCTCCGAGGCGTCAGCACTTCCGCCAGACCCGACTGTTCACGAAATCGGTGTAGCTGCAAATGATCCGCAGAACCTTGTCCGAGACGTTGTCGGCCTGGTAGTCACCGACCATGTGAAGCAGTCGATCCGCGCCGCGCTGCTGCCCTTGCAGGATGGACAAACCTTGCTCGACGCGCGCCTTGTCCAGGCCAACCATCATCACGGCGGCTTCCTCGAAGCCTTCCGGTCGCTCGTGGACTTCACGCAGATTCAGCGCCGGGAAATTGAGAATGGAAGACTCTTCGGTGATGGTGCCGCTGTCCGACAGCACGGCCCGTGCCTGGCACTGAAGTTGTATGTAGTCGAGGAAGCCGAAGGGTTTGCAGAACTGCACCAGCGGATGAACCGACACGCCGAGCGCCTCCAGGCGTTTGCGCGTGCGTGGATGTGTGGAGACGATCACCGGCTCGCCATGGCGCAATGCCAGCATGTCCAGGATGTCGAGCAGCCGGCGCAGGTTGTCCGCGGAATCGACATTCTCCTCGCGATGCGAACTGACGACGAAGTAACTCCCCTTCTTCAGACTCATCCGATCGAGCACGTCGGAACGCTCGATGCCGTCGCGATAGTGCTCGATGACCTCGCGCATCGGGCTGCCGGTGCAGATGACCTGGTCTGGAGGCAGGCCCTCGCGCAGCAGATAGTCGCGTGCGATCTGGCTGTAGGTCAGGTTGATATCGGATATGTGATCGACGATCCGGCGGTTGATTTCTTCGGGCACCCTGAAATCGAAGCAACGGTTTCCGGCTTCCATGTGGAAGATCGGCACCTTTCTGCGCTTGGCCGCGATCGCTGCCAGCGCACTGTTGGTGTCGCCCAGGAGCAGCAGCGCGTCCGGCTGGTGCTCTTCGAGCACTCGGTCCGCGGCGATGATCACTTTGCCGATCGTCTCTGCCGCCGTAGCGCCAGCCGCTTCGAGAAAGTTGTCGGGTCGTCGGATGCCCAGTTCGCGGAAGAAGACCTCGTTGAGCTCGTAATCGTAGTTCTGGCCGGTGTGCACCAGGACATGGCTGCAATGTCGATCCAGTTTGTCGATCGTGCGCGACAGCCGGATGATCTCCGGCCGCGTGCCGACAATGGTCATGACCTTAAGCACGTGCCACCTCGCGGACCTCGGGCAGCGTCATCAGCAACGCCTTGATCTGTTCGACGTCCAGCCTCACGGTGTTGTGTGAGGTGTAGTCGTCGATCTTCGATATCTGAGTCTCGCCTTCGATGAAGTACTTGTCGTAATTGAGGTCGCGCGAGTCGGCCGGGATGCGGTAATAGCCTCCGAGGTCCTCCGCACGGGCCATCTCCTCACGCGACACCAGCGATTCGTAAAGCTTCTCGCCATGTCGCGTGCCGATCACCTTGATCGGGTTGTCTCGCGCCAGCAGTTGGCGAAGTGCCTCGGCGAGGTCGCCCACCGTGGAGGCCGGAGCCTTCTGCACGAAGATGTCACCGGGGCGTGCGTGTTCGAAGGCATACAGCACCAGTTCGACGGACTCTGTCAGCGACATCAGAAACCTCGTCATGGCCGGGTCTGTCAGCGTGAGCGGACGGCCCTCCTGCAACTGGGAGACGAACAACGGGATCACCGACCCGCGGGACGCCATCACATTGCCGTAGCGCGTGGCGCAAAGCACGGTCTTGCCGGGATCGCACAGGCGCGCCTTGGCCACCATGACCTTTTCCATCATGGCCTTCGACAGTCCCATGGCATTGATCGGGTACACCGCCTTGTCAGTGCTGAGCACCACGCAACGCCGCACGCCTTGGGCGATGGCTGCGCGCATCACGTTCTCGGCCCCGACGACATTGGTCTTGAGCGCCTCCATCGGATAGAACTCGCACGAGGGCACTTGCTTGAGCGCGGCCGCGTGGAAGACATAGTCGACGCCGCGTAGTGCGTCGTGCACGCTGTCATAGTCGCGCACGTCGCCGATGTAGAACTTCAGTTTGTCGCTCTTGAACGCAAGGCGCATGTCCTCCTGCTTCTTCTCGTCGCGGCTGAAGACCCGGATCTCGGCAAAATCCGTGTGGAGGAAGTGCGATAGCACCGCGTTGCCGAACGAGCCGGTGCCCCCGGTGATGAGCAGGACCTTGTCTTTGAACATGGGATGCCTTCGAGAATGAAGATGCCGGTGTCAGCCGAACTCGTGCATCGACTGCACCAGCTGTGGCCACGCCGGAGGGGTGTAGCCGGTCAACTGCCTGAATCGTGTCGAGTCCAGCGATCGATCGATGACGAGCTTGTCGTCTGGCGCGATCGAGTTGTTGCGGCCGTACGCGGCAGCCACGAGCTTCAGCAGTTCGTACTTGGCAATCGGTTCGGCCGACACGTGATAGAGGCCATGCAGGTCGGGACGTGGCAGCACCCGATCGCGGATCACGCGCGCCAGCTCCACCGTAGGCAAGCCTGAAAAGACGGCACGCGTGAAGCCACGAACCGGCCCTTCCTGTGCAAGGAACCACCCGACAAGCCCATGGGAGCTGGCCAGCTCGTGACCGATGATCGAGGTGCGCAGGGTCACGGCGTTCGGGTAGTCCACTTCCCCCAAATGCTTGCTGCGTCCGTAGAGGTCCTGCGCGTCGGCGGGGTCCTCTTCGCGGTACATCCCCTTCCGCCCGTCGAAGACGCAGTCGGTGCTGACGTGCACCAGGCGAGCCCCGACCAGTTGGCAGAGCCGGGCGAGCCGATGGGGCAAGAGCGCATTGATGGGGATCGCCTGCAGCGGATCGTCCGCCTCCGACAACTGCTTGACCAGCCCGATGCAGTTGATGAGCACGCCAGGGCGCACGGTTGCAAGCAGGCTCGCCAGGCTGTCGAAGTTCTCGACATCGACGCCGGCAATCACGCGGTCCTTCAACTTGGCGGGGAGCAGCCGCATCGAACCGGTGGAGCGTACAGAGCCCCACGCTTCGTATTCGGGGCTGTCGGCAAACAGCCGCAGCATCGCGTTTCCCAGCATGCCCGCCGCGCCCAGGACGAGCACGGTGGTGTTGCGGTCAGACATGGTCGGACTCCATCGCGTTGCCTTGTCGACGCCCCGCCAGCGGGCCACCCGGCGCGGCCAGGTCGTCGAAGCGTTGCACGAGTCGGCGCGCCAGTGCGCGCGGCTCGAAATGGTTGAGGTAGTAACTGCGCCCCGCCTGACCCATGCGTGAGAGCTGCGTCGCATCGAGCGCCTGCAGTCTGCGCACGGCGCCCGCCAGCGCGGCCGCGTCCTCTGCCGGGCAGACCAGCCCGGCGCCGGATTCGTCCACCACGCGCGCACCCTCGCCGTCGAGTGAGGCGATCAGCGGGCGGCCGGTGGCGAGATACGCCTGGATCTTGCTGGGCACAGTCTGGCTCAACATCGGATCGCGCGTCAGACTGACCAGCAGTGCCGAGGCTTGCGCCAGGATGCCTGGCATGGCTTGCGGCGGGAAACGTCCGGGCATTTGCACATTCGTCAACCCGAGGCGCCTGACTTCGGACCGCAGCCATTCTCCGCGGCTGCCGCTGCCGATCAGCACGAAGCGGATGGCGGGCACGTCGCGCAACTGGCGCGCAGCTTCGATCACCGTATCCAGCGCCTGCACCGTGCCCAGATTCCCCGCGAACACGACGTTGAATCCAGGCTCGAGAGTGAGCGCCGGCGCGCCTTCCGGTTCGGCCATGAAAGCCAGTTCTCCTGGGTTCGGGTGGTACTCGACCGGTGTTGCGCCCGACATGGACGCCACCAAAGGCACGAAACCCTGCGACTGCACGAGGAGCAGCTGGTTGTGGCGGTACAGCCAGCGCACCAAGGCGGCCACCGCGCCGAGCACGCGCTGATTGCGCACGAATCCGGTGACTTGCAGGCTCTGCGGCCACAGATCCTGCACCCACGTGACCAGCTCGCCGCCGGTGAAGCGGCGCACGACCATGGCGGGCAGGATCTTCAAGATCGGCGACACGCCGTAGACGAAGACCACGTCGAAGCGCCGGCCGCGCAGCAACCAGGGACCGATCAGGCTGCCGCCGAGCATGAACGACAGATAGTTCAAGACCAGCTTCAGGGCGCTGGCGCGGCCACGCGGCACCAAGGGAACACGGAAGATGGGTATGCCTTCGTGCGTCTCGCGAGAGACCTTCCACCATCGGTAGCCCGGAAACACAACGCCATCGGGATAGTTGGGCTCACCTGTCAGCACCGTGACCTCGCAGCCGGCGTCTCGCAGTGAGGCCGCCACCTCGTTGATGCGGAATGTCTCCGGCCAGAAATACTGGCTCACGATCAGGATCTTCATCGCTGTTTCGGAGCTCATGCCGCCGGCGTGAGTGCCGAACGGATCAGTTCTTCCTTCTGTGCTTGTGCGGGATAGCTGATGAGCACGGCCCTGTAGGCGCCCTTGAAGACGAACAAGCTGCCGGCAGACGCGCCGACCACACCGCATGCATCGATCAATTTCCCGATGTCCGCAAGCGAGCCCGCACCGCCCAGCACCGTCATGGGCACGCGTACCGCCGCGCGGATCTTGCTTGCCAGCGCGAGGTCGTAGCCTTTCATCTGCCCGTCCTCGTCGATCGAATTGACGACGATCTCGCCAGCACCCAGTTTTGCGACCCGCTGCGCCACATCGACCACCGTGCGCCCGCTGTTGCGGGTGCCGTTGTGCGTCCAGACTTCGGGATCGCGACCAAAGCTGCGTCGCTTGACATCGAGCACCACCACGACACTTTGACTGCCGACCTCGCTGGCAATTTCCGCGATCAGCTCCGGCCGCTCCAGTGCGATCGAACTGATAGCAATCTTCTCGACGCCCAGGCCGATGATGCGCTTGGCCTGCTCGACGGTCTTGATGCCCCCGCCGTAGCACAGCGGCATGCGGCACTCGGCGGCAAACTGCGAGATCAGGCGGAAGTTGGGTTCGCGGCCCTGCACCGTGGCGTCGATGTCGAGCACCATCAGCTCGTCCGCCTCCTTCTCGTTGAAGATCTTCACCGCGTTGATCGGGTCGCCGACGTACTTCGGCTCCTTGAAGCGCACGGTCTTCACCAGGCCACCATCGTGCACCAGCAGGCAGGGAATGATTCTCGGTCTCAGCATCGCTCAGAGCTCCGCGAAATTCTTCAACAGCTGCGCGCCGAAGTGGTGGCTCTTCTCGGGGTGGAACTGGACGCCATAGATGTTGTCCGCATGCACCGCGCAGCCGAAGTCGATGCCGTAGCGCGAAACTGCGGCGACATCCTGTTGACGCTCGCACTGGAAATAGAACGAGTGCAGGAAGTAGAAGCGGCCGTCGCCTTCGAGCCCGGCGAACAGCCGCGCATCGCCGACCGGCTGGACGTCGTTCCAGCCCATGTGCGGCAGCAGCAGGTCCAGCCCGAGCGACTTGAAGCCTTTCACGTGGCCATCGATCCAGCCCAGGCCCGCTGACTTTCCTTCGTCGCTGCCACGCGCGAGTATCTGCATGCCCACGCAGATGCCCAGGACTGGAATCTTGTGCTGCGTCACCAGTTCGTCGAGCGTCCCGCGCATGCCCGAGGCCTGCAGCAGTTCCATCGCGTGGTCGAACGCGCCCACGCCCGGCAGAATCAGCTTGTCGGCCTGGCGCAGCTCGTCGGCATCGCGGGCCACGGCGGCTTCGATGTTCAGCCGCTTGTACATGTTGAGGAACGCCGAGACGTTGCCCAACCCGTAGTCGATGACCCTGATCATCGGATGATCGCCCGCTGCACGCCGAAAGCACGCATCACCGCCGTGCCGAGCTGGATCATCGGCATGGCGGACTTGTAGTCGTGATACGACTTCAGCGGCAACCGATGCAGTGCGCGGAGTTCGTCGACGCTGATGTCGAGCTTGGTCGCGATGTACTCGAAGTCCTGCGCGATGGTCACCTCGTCGTAGGCTGGCTTGGCCACGCGCTCCAGCGCCTCCTCCCGAGTCATCTGATTGGTGAGGATCAGGCTGGAAAAGTGGGCGCGGCGCTTGTCGAAGCCAAAGCGGGTTGGCAGCCAATATCCCTCGAAGAATCGGGTGAATCGCGACTCGTAATGCTTGTGGGCATATCGCTGCCAGCCGAAGCGGTCGATCAGCAACTGCATCGCCTCTTCCTTCACATAGGGCACGTAGTTCAAGGGCCTCAGCACTCGAACGCCCTTCACGTAGCGATAGTAGATCTTGTACGTGAAGATGTCGGCCAGAGGAAAGGTCTTCAGGGGAACGGTGCCGAACTGGCGATGAATGTCCTTGAGGTGGCGCAGGTCGGACGCGTGGTAAGCCCACTCCAACGGCTCACGCACGCACTCCGTCGAGTAATTCCCGCCGTTGAGGATGTACTTGAATCCGTGCTGGGCGGCGAACTTGTAGAGCGCGGCACCGAAGGCGTGATCCTGCGGAACGTCGAGGTGCGGCACCTGGGACTTGAAGAAGGCCAGTTGAAGGTCCTTCATCTCGCGCCAGTTGACGACCTCGGTGTGCAGATCGAGCCCGAGGCTCTCGACGATCCTCTCGATGTTGTGAACCGCCTGTTGCGAATTCCAGCCGGCATCAACATGGAAGATGAGAGGGCGCAGGCCGAACTTCTCCTTGGCGAGATAGGCGAGATATGAACTGTCGACGCCGCCGCTGATGCCAAGGATGCAGTCGTGATCCTTGCCTTTGCCGGCTCGTTTGACTTCTTCGACCTGCCTCATGATCTCCTGCTCGCCACGGGCGTCCGTGTGCCAGTTCGGCAGGATGTTGGTGAAGTAGTTGTTGCAGTAGTCGCACCGGCCCTTGGCGTCGAACACGATGTTCGAGTCGCTGGTGTCCATGATGCAGTTGGAGCAGATTTGGTACCTGCGTTGATTCATTTCAGAGGTCTCGCTGATCGCTTGGATTGGCTGGAGTGTCGGACCGGGCCCGCCGCTCATGCGGGCTTGCTCCCGTACACGCCGAGAAGGCCATCCCTGATGCCGCAAACATAGGCCTTCAGATAGGCAGACCGGTTGCTCACGAAGATGAGCAACAAGGCTCGGCTGAAGAAGACGGCAAGCGTTTCACGCGCGGCAAAGAGCAGCGGAACGTGACGCCTGCGGAACAGATGAAAGCAATTTCTCAATTGATAGTAGCAACGAACCGGACTGTGGACCGAGACAGTGGTGAGGCCTGCCTTGATCGAAGCACTGCCAATCCGATGGCGCATGACCGCTCCAGGCACGACGCGGATGGGAACCTGCTTGCTGCGGCAACGCAGGCACCATTCGGTATCGACGAAGTCGATGAACAGGCGCTCGTCGAGCGTGCCGGCGACCTCGAAGACCTCTCTCGTGGCCACGGTTCCGGAGGAGATGACCACGTCCACTTCATACGGCACGGCGGCATTTGCGACATGGATGGTGTGCGGCAGACCGCAGCGGTTCACGCGCACGGAAGGAAGTGCCGTGTGGCTCACGTCATCGAAGTACAGCGGCGACACCACATCGGGACTGCCCAATGCCAGAGGTGCCAACAGAGCGCCAAGGAATCCCGGCTCAATGGTCGAGTCCTGGTCAAAGAATGCAATCGCCTGTGCGCCGTTTCCGAGTGCATCGGCAATGCCGACATTCTGTGCGTGTGCGATGCCGGTGTTGATTCCCAGTGCAATCAGCCGGCAGCCTGCCGGCCGCTGTCGATCCGCGGCATGCGCCTGCTCGGTGTTGTCCACGAGCACGATATCGACCCCATCTGCACGAATCGCGTCGCACAACTGCTGCAGCTTGGCCGGATCCGGCCGATAGCAGACCACCACGGCGCAGACGTTCGGCACGCTTGCACACGCTTCCGGCTGCTTCGCCGGCGGCATGGTGGGCTGCAGGTCGATCATCACGCCTGACTCTTCAGTCGGTAGTAGGCACGCCACAGCAGCGGTACAAGCGCCCTGGCCGGCGACGCATTGAGCGCCTCGATCACCTTGACCTTGGCCGATCCTCGCAACTGACCCGAAGCCTGTGGTGCACACGATGCCAGCGAGGACTCGATGCGTTGGCGTTTCTCGGGCGCGACCTTCCGCCCAGCCTGGCATGCTTCGATCAGCGCGAAGATATAGGCGTTGCGGTGATAGGTCAGCTGGAAGCCTGCTCCCAGCGAATTGACGACCGACTGCGAGGGCGCATCCTCGTAGCTCGCCAGAAACCGCGAAAACTGGCGCAGACCGGTGAGAATCGCCGACCACGCAGAAGGCAGCGAGGCCGATTCGCTCTTGGGATGGATGCGCACGGAAAAGAGCTCGGTCGGATCGGCTGCCTTGTAGGATCCCTTCATCATCGAGAGCCACAGGGCGTCGTCGGCGAAGAACAGCTTCTCGAAGCCAGGGATGCCGCCGACTCGGTCGTAGTCGGCGGAGCGCATGACATAGCCGGTGCCGAACACATCTCGATCGAACTTGAATCGTGCGGTCAGGTACTCTGCCGCCATTTCGCGTTCCGGGCTGGGGCGGCAGCTGCGGATCTTCCGGCCGTCCGAATCGATCAGTCTGGCCGCCGTCTGGTACAGGCCTGCACCCGGGTGTGCATCGATCAGCTTCTTCACGGCCTCCAGGAAGCCGCGGTCCAGGAGATCGTCATGACCGATGAGGGTCATGAACTCGCGCTTCTCGACGCCCAGGATTCTGGCCCAACTGTCCACGATCGACAGCGACTCCGACGAGGCGTGTAGGCGAACTCGCGGATCGGTGATGCCTTGCAGCCAGGCGGTCGTGTTGTCCGTGCTCTGGTTGTCGAGAATGACCAGCTCGAAATGGGGGTAGGTCTGGTTCAGGATGCTCTCGACGCACTCCTGCACATAGGGCCAGCCATTCCTGACGGGGAGGAAGATGCTGAACTGCGTCACGGCGCGCTCCTTGGTACTGCGCGCCGATGCCTGGCGGATGGGAGATGAATCAGTGCCAGGATCAAGCAGAGTATGAGGATTCCCATCGAGGAGAACAAATTGGGGTTGGAGAGACACATGACCAGATACGCACCGAATGCCACGGCGAGGGAACGTTCCCGACTGGATCGATTGGCGACGTAAAGGCGAAGGGCGGGGTACACCAGCAGTCCCAGCATCAAAGTGGCTCCGAACAGACCGAAGTTGCGCAGGAGCTCGAAGTAGGTCAGCTCGGTGATGTAGAAGTAGATGCCTTTCGCCTCCCAGAACTGATAGGCGCCGAGGCCTTGCCCGAAGAGCAGCGTCCAGGGGTTGGACAAGATGTTCGCGTAGTCACGCAGCATGGCCAGCTTGATGCCGTTGGAATACTCGGTCGGGTCGAAGAAGGCCTGCAGTTCGTTGATGAAAATCAGTCCCAGCAACGCCGCAATCGTCGCGGCCAGAACGGCGGCCAGCGCCTTTCGCCGCGAATGGACGAACCACAGCAGGACCGGGAGTGCGAGCGAGATGACGATATTGTTCCGGGTGCCGGCCAACAGCATCCCGAGCACATTGAGTGCGGTCAGGCCCCAGCAGGCCCAACGCTCGCGAAACGTCGTAGCTTGGCGGGCCATGTCGAAGAAGTACGCGATCGAGATCGCCAACATCGGCGATGTCACGAAATACACCTGCAGCAGCGTCACATCGGAACCGTAGTCACGTGTGTCGACCAGAACCACCCCAGTGGTTTCTCCGAAGAGATACAGCGCACCGTAGAAGTCCGGTTCGATCTGGAGCACGATGAACACGCCGATGACCGCCAGCGCCAGCATCGTGAGCACGGCACAAAGACGCGGCAAGAGATCGACCCGGTTCATGACCAGCATGGGTGCCAGCGAGATCAGCACATAGCCCTTCATCAGGTTGAAGCCCTCGAACGGCTCGCTGCCGTCGGTGATCATGTATTTCAGGATCGAGATCGACGGCACCATGACGAACAGTGCCGTGTAGGTCCACAAGGTCAGCGGAACTCTGCCCTGCGAGCGGGACGGAAGCACCGTCAGCAATGTGATCAGCCAAGCCAGCAGGAACAGCCAGACCTTGAGTCCGAACAAACGATCCGCAGGGTCGAACACGCACGAGATCAGGAAGAGCAGCAGGACGAAGCTCATCGCAGCGCGACCGACGGCCGTCATGTCGGGAACCCCGTAAACGGGCTTGTGCGAGGTCGCTTGCATGACGTTAGGACCGATCAACGTCCGATGCCCCAGAAGGCCATCGGTTCATAGTCGGGGTAGGGGAACTGTCCCAATCGGAGTTCGATATTCCAGCCACGTTCTCGAATCCAGCCCTCGACCAGGCTGCGCACCGAGATCGGCTTGCCGGAGCACAGGTTGATCGGGCCGAGATCCCGCCGACCGATGGCCAGATCGACCAATCGGCGTGCAACTTCGGCGACCGGGAGGTAGTCCCTCAGTTGTTCTCCGCCCGACATGTCGAACGTGTCCTTGCCCTGCGCCACGGTGCTTTCGAGCATTGGCAACAGCGAAGTTCCTGCTTGTCCTGCACCATGCATGTAGAACAGGCGTGCCCACGTGAACGCGAACGGATGCGCTTCCTTCAGTAGCTGCAACTGCTTGCGCAATGCATCCTTGCCGAATCCGTAAGGCGTGGTTGGCAGTGTCTGCGCGGTGTCGGCCAGTGGGCCGGATTGCATGCCGTACTCGAGACAGGTCCCGGTGGTGATCAGTCCCCCCAGGCCTTCACGCACCAGGCCGGCCAGGAACCTGTACTGCAGAGGCAGCTCAGTCTCGAAGTGATGCAAGGAGCGATAGTGAGGCAAGCCGTTCCATGCCAGGTGGAGCAGCACGTCCGGATGACCCAGTGCCGCCATGGACGAAGCTGGCGGTTGAGCCAGATCGAGCGTGACCCAGCGCACGGTGGCAGACGGAGTCGATCGCGGCGACTTGTGTCTTGTGGTCGCCACGATGTCGATGCCTCGCGATGCGAACTCCGCGAGCACGTGCCGGCCGACAAAGCCGCTGCCGCCGGTGACCGCGATCTTCACGGAATGATCTCCAGTGCAGGAACGGCGGTCACGAACTTTCCGCCCCAGGCTCTGATGCCTTCGAGTTGCTGCGTGACCTCGGCGCGCAGGTTCCAGGGCAGGATCACCACGTAGTCTGGGCGATCCCGATACAGCTCGACTTCGTCGACGATCGGAATGCGACTGCCAGGCATGAACTTGCCTTGCTTGGCGGGATTTCTGTCGACGACATAACGGACGAGGTCTGCGCGACACCCGGCGAAGTTCATCAGCGTGTTTCCCTTGGCCGCCGCGCCATAGGCCGCCACGCGCTTGCCTTGGCGCTTGGCGTCGATGAGAAATGCCACGAAGTCGTCCTTGACTCGCTCTGCGCGCGCCTGAAATCCGCGATAGGCGTCGGCCTGGCGAAGTCCAGCATCCGTTTCCCGTCGCAGGAGTGCCGCAACACGTTCGCCGATCGCCCGACATCCCGTGTCGGCGCGCTGTGCAAAGACGCGCAGACTGCCTCCATGGGTCGAAAGCTCCTCGACGTCGAAAACGATCAGGCCATTCGCCGCGAAGATGCGTTGCACCGCTGTCAGCGAGAGGTACGAGAAATGCTCGTGATAGATCGTGTCGAACTGATTGTCGGCCAGCAGGCGCAGCAAGTGCGGGAACTCGAACGTCGCCACGCCCGCGGGCTTGAGCAGGCGGGCGAAGCCCGACACGAAATCGTTGATGTCGGGGACATGGGCCAGCACGTTGTTGGCCGCCATCAGGTCGGCCTGCTTGCCAGCAGCGCTCAAGCGGACTGCCTGCTCCACGCCGAAGAAGACTTCGATCGTCTCGATGCCCTTGGCGCGCGCCGCCTTCGCCGTGCTGGACGTGGGCTCGATTCCAGTGCAAGGGATGCCGCGCGCCTTCACGTACTGCAGAAGGTAGCCGTCATTCGACGCCACCTCGACCACGTGGCTCGATGCGCCGAGCTGCCAACGATCCACCATCTCGGCGACATATCGCTGGGCATGATCGAGCCAACTCGTGGAAAAGCTGCTGAAGTAGGCATAGTCGCCCGAAAACAAATCTTCGGCTTGTGCGAAATCCTGGGTCTGAACCAGCCAACACTGTTCGCAGACCATGACCGTCAGCGGGTAGGTCTTCTCCGGCGCCTGCAGCTGGTCGGGCGTGAGGTACGCATTCGAGGGGGGGGCGCTGCCAAGATCGATCAGCCGCAGCTTCACGTCGGCCAGGCAGTGACGGCACTTCATACGGGGACTCCAGAAAAGTTCTCGCTCAGCGTGGGGTGTCCACGATCTCGTTGGGACATGTCCGTGATGGTTCGTGGCCACGGGATGCCCAGGCGCGGGTCCTCGGGGTTCAGGCCGGCTTCGCTGGCCGGTCGATACGCGCAGCTATGCAGATAGAGCATTTCGCAGTCGGGCGCCAGCGTCTGGAACCCGTGGGCGAAACCCTCGGGGATCAACAGGCTGCGGGCGTTCTCTGCGGAAAGTCGCTCCGCGAAGAAATGCAGGAATGTCGGGGAGCCGCTGCGCAGGTCGACCGCGACGTCCCAGACTTCGCCACGCAGGCAGCTGACGAGCTTGGCCTCCGCATGGGGGGCATTCTGATAATGCAGGCCGCGGACCGTGCCGGCTTGACGCGTCAAGGTGTGGTTGATCTGCGCGACCGGAGCGCCCCAGCCGGCGATCTTCAGTTCGTCTGCACAGAACAGGCGCGACAGAAAGCCCCGCTCGTCGGCGAGCCGGATGCGCTCGACCACCTTGAGCCCTGCCAGGGGCGTATCGAGGATGCGGAAGCGACTCACGGCGCCGTCTCCGCGCGCGTCGTGGCCGCGAAGGATTCGAAGTCGTGCAGGCACAGCGCACGCGCGTCCTCGCCTTCCTGCTGACGTCGGTACCACGCCATCGTGTGCTGCACCGATTGAGCCAGCGTCCATCGAGGTGACACGTCGAGTCGGTGGCGCGCCTTGGCGATCTCGAGCGAGAGCCAGCCGGCCTCGTGCGGGCCATCGGCCCCGTCTCCCCAAATGACTCTGGCCTCCCCGAAGGCAGCCCGGGCCAGTTCAACGACGTCACGAACGGTCGCCGCCTCGTGGGTTCGCGGACCGAAGTTGTACGCACCGGCCAGGTTCGGCTCCTCGAACAGACGCTGTGCGAGCCGCAGGTACGCGGCGACGGGCTCCAGCACATGCTGCCAGGGACGAATCGACTGAGGGCGACGGATGTGCAAGGTCTGCCCTGCGCTCCAGGCGCGAACTGCGTCGGGCAGCAGCCGGTCTTCGGACCAGTCGCCACCACCGATGACATTTCCGGCGCGCGCCGAGGCCACCGCGACGCCGTCAGCGGACAGGTACGCATCGCGGTAACTTGCGATCACGATCTCGGCGGCCGCCTTGCTTGCGCTGTACGGATCGTGCCCGCCCAAGGCGTCGGTCTCACGGTAGGGGAAGGGCTGCTCGAGATTCTGGTAGACCTTGTCGGTGGTGATCGCAACCACCACCTTGGCCGTACCGACGCGGCGTACCGCCTCGAGCAGGTTGGCCGTGCCCTGCACGTTGGTCGCGAAGGTCTGCAGGGGTTCCCGGTAGCTGGCTCTGACCAGGGCCTGGGCAGCCAGGTGGAACACGACGTCCGGCCGGAGCTCGAGCACATGGGCGGCCAGTGAGTTGGGGTCGCGAATGTCGCACAGGCGGCTGTCGACCAGTTCGTCGACGCGAGCCAGACCGAACAGGTGGGGCGTGGTGATGGGCTGCAGGCTGATGCCGGAAACCTCCGCGCCGAGCCGATGCAGCAGCAGGGCCATCCACGCGCCCTTGAACCCGGTGTGCCCGGTCACGAGAACGCGCTTGCCCTGCCAGAACAAGGGATCCGGATTCAGCTGGACGTTCATTCCCAGAGCTTCCAGGGTGCCCGACGGGAAGACCAGAGTTCTTCCAGCAGGTTCTTTTCCCGCAAGGTGTCCATCGGCTGGAAGAACTCT
>Ga0209717_1001773_pt1 | contig 22387 bp, 19 predicted proteins | sample AD_UKC048_MetaG_FD_184418 | JGI IMG/M metagenome (GOLD analysis project Ga0209717, IMG submission 184418) | Active sludge microbial communities of municipal wastewater-treating anaerobic digesters from USA - AD_UKC048_MetaG (SPAdes) (version 2) | ecosystem: Engineered > Bioreactor > Anaerobic >... | reverse complement strand
AAAATCTAAATCGCAGAAAAATATTTAATTTTAAACCCGCAATCCATCGTGAAAAAGGTGGTACACTTTGCTCAGGAATCACTGGTACACTTTCGTCGGAATATTCAATTTCCCCCCTTTTCCCTTTTCCCTGTTCCCCAAAAGCTTTCGTGCATAGTGCATTTGAAATATGACATGCCATGCCTCATGCCAAATGCCAAATGAAATGTAAAATGAAATGCAAAATGCAAAATGCAAAATGCAAAATGCGAACATCTTCCTGCCCAAAGAATAATTTTTCTTCCGCTTACAGTCTGTGTTGCTATTTTTCTTTGTAATTTGGAGGTTTCAAATCAAATCGATCATTTAACCATCTAAATATTTATTAACCAGTAATGCAAAAGTCATGAAAAACAGAATCTTTACCTCAATGACCTTTATGGTCGCAGCTCTAATCTCCCTGGCTTTTATCACGGGAGGATGCAAATCGAAAAAAGAAACGACCGCGGTCCAGGCTCCTGCTCCGGGCGAGGTCGAAGTCAGCGTCTATTGCAGCGGACCGGAATACCGCAGCGATAACGACTACTTCCGCGCCAACAGCATCGGCGAAAGCGCCGACCAGGCTACTTCCCAGAAGAAAGCCCTCAGCAACGCCAAAGCCAACCTGGCCGGATTCATCGAAACCACCCTCAAAGCCACCTTCGACAACTATGTCAAGGACAGCGAGATGAACAACGTCAGCGAAACCCTCGAGAAATACGAAGGACTCAGCCGCGAAGTCGTTAACCAGAAGCTCAACGGCATCAAGGTGATCTGCGAAAAGCAAACCCGCACCACCACCAATACGTACAAAACCTACGTAGCCATCGAGCTGGCCGGCGACGAGATCGCATCCGCGATGAACCAGCGCCTCTCCACGGATGACAAGCTTTTCATCGACTACAACTATGAAAAGTTCAAGGAAACTTTCGACAAGGAAATGGAAAATATGAAATAGTAGGAGATCCTCAGGAATTCTTATTATTCACGCAGGGGCACTGCGTCGGAAGAGGCAGGGCCCCTGTTTATCTTTCCGGTCATGAAAATTATCCTGGCAACGTGGATTACTTTATTCTTAATCCCTGTGATCGTTCATTCGCAGGTGAATGTGACGAATTCGGTCGAAGTCGACTATAATTACCAGCAATACAAATCTGTTTTTGACGAAGAACAGGGGGCGTTCGGCGAACCGGCACCCGACCCCGGCACGCCTCCTCCCATTTTGTTCAACACCGTCCCCGGGTGGCTCCAGGAACCGATGCCGGCTTCAGCAGCCTCGTTCCAGGTGATCGGGATCTCCGATCCGGGCCTCGATTCGGTTACCGCCCGCCGGCAGGCCATCTTCCGCGCCCTCTACCTCGGATCGCTCATGAACGGATGCAGGGTAAGAAACCTGGTCGATTATTATTCACAGGAAAAATCGGCGCATAACAGCGAACTTACGGGCAAGTATGCCGATTATTTCGAGTTCACCAGTTTTTCGCCGCATGGCGTCGATGAAACCACTGTCGTTAATCAGCATCTCAATGAAAACGGGGAGTGCCTCGTGATCATCGACTTTCCGGTTTATTCAGGAGGAAATCCCGCACTGGCCTTTCAAACCAACGGCATGATCACCGAATTCCAGAAAAACGGTAAATACGAGAGCAATTCCAGGATCGATTTTTCGCTGAAAGCAGGCCGGCATGATGATGCAGACGGTTTCCGGTATCTCTTCCGCTCAATTAACGGTCTGGTGGATATGGAATCCTATTCCGGAAATGAAATGCTGCCGCAGGCCGACGCCCGGTACAAATACACCCAGACCGTGACAACCGAAGCTCCCCGCGACAAACAGGGGATCAAAACCGACCGCGGCCTGTGGAATGCGCTTCTTTTAGCCATTATTAAAGACATTACGGTGGATATCAGGACCCGCTCGGCCCTGGTTAAATCCACCGCCGACAACTATACGGGAAATTCACTCGCCCTCGACCGGGAAGCGGTTACAGGCAAGCTTTCGTTCCGGCTGAACCGGATCATCTTATACGATATTAACCTTTGGGCTATTTTGGAACAAATAAATTTCACCCAGCCATGAAACCAAGAACAAATAAATTTTTAATCTCCCTGATCCTTTCGTGTATCATAATCCTGCCGTTCATCACGAAAGGCCAGACATTCGAAGAGTTTAAAAAGCAGCGCAGCCAGGAATACAAGCAGTATGTCGAGAATGAAACGAAAAAGATGCAGGAACTGCGCGACCGCTACGATGCGTATGTTAAGGCAAGGGAGCAGGAATTTGCCGATTACATCAGCAAGGAGTGGGAATCCTACGAAGCGTTTAAAGGAAGGCCGGTTCCGGTTGAGCCCAAACCCCAGGTAATCCCGACCTATACACCTCCACCGCAAAGGACGGAAGAGCCGGCGACAAAGATCCCGGTAAAGGTAAAGGAGATCCCGCGTCCGGTCGAACAACCCGCCGCCCGCATCAACCCGGTGATCGAGAAGATCCCGCCGGTCGATTATCTTAAATCCGACCTCGAATTCTCCTTCTACGGCTCGAAAATCATGCTGGATTACGACAAAGCACTGGTCATTCCGCCTCCTTCCCCGGTGAGCGAAGACGGGATCGGACTATACTGGACCAAGGCCTGCAAAGCCAATTTCAACGGCCTGATCAACCAGATGCTGCAGTACAAAAGCATGCTGGGGCTGAACGACTGGGGCTACTACCAGCTGGTCAGGGAGACCTCGAACAAGATCAGCATGCCCGATCCGAATGCCCGCAACCTGCTCACCTGGTTCCTGCTGACCCGTTCGGGTTACCGGGCCAAGATATCCTTCGCCGAAAACAAGACCAGCGTGATCATCCCTTCCAACCAGACCATCTACGGAAGGGATTACCTCACCATCAGCCAGGTGAATTATTATTTCGTCGATCCGATCGCCAGCAACGTGATCCAGACCTATGCCCGTGATTATCCGGATGCTACGCGCGTTTTCGACTTTACGATCGACCGGGCGCTGAACCTGGGCGAATCGCCGCTGGTTAAAAACCTGAGCTTTACCTACAACGACCAGCCTCACCAGGTGAAAGTCACCATCAACCAGAATGTGATCAATTTCTACAAGGATTACCCGCTGGTCGATATGAACGTCTATTTCGACGCGGCGCCCGAACGGCTGGCCGCCGAATCGATCGGCGAAGCGCTCCTGCCGGTCCTGACGCCGATGACGGAGGTCGATAAGGTGAACTGCCTGCTGCGGTTCGTGCAAACGGCGTTTCCCTATAAAGTCGACCAGGAACAGTTTGGCCGCGAAAAATACTTCTTCGCCGAGGAACTCTTTTTCTATCCCTATTCCGATTGCGAAGACCGGTCGGTACTTTTCTCCTACCTCGTAAGCGAACTGCTGGGGATGAAAGTGATCGGGCTCGGATTTGACGGGCATGTGGCTACCGCCGTGCATTTCAGCGACAAGGCCGGGGTGAATGGCGCCTACTTTACGTTCCGCAACGAAAAATTCATCATCGCCGATCCTACCTTCATCAATGCGCCGGCCGGCCTGGCCATGCCGCAGTATTCCGCTTCCCAGGCTGAGATCATCGAAATAGCAAAAGTCAATTATGCCGAGAATACCGGGGTCGATTTCCGGGAACTGGTCCGCAAAGCCGGCGGGTTCCGCGGTGGCAACCAGCAGGATATGATCGCCGATGAAAACGGGAATGTTTATATCACAGGATATTACAACGAAACGTTCCAGGTCGGGGCGAAGACGCTCTCGGGCAATGTCGATACCCGGAACGCTTTTGCAGCCAAGTTCAACAAATACGGTGAATTGCAATGGGTGGCCGCCCCGACGGGGAAAGCCGTTACGACCGGTTTTGGCATCACGCAGGATGAGCAGCAGAACGTGATCGTCGCCGGATCGTTCCTGGGCCAGGCGCACTTCGCCGGCTATACCGTTACCAGCAAACAGGGAAAACCCGATGTGTTCGTCGCCAAATACGATCCGCAGGGGCATTGCGTCTGGGCAGGCCAGGCCAGCCTCGACACCATCGACCAGCAATCGTTCCTGAAATATGTGGCTAAGTTCGACCGGACCGGCAAACACCTGGCCACCGATCTCTTCCTGGAAAATGTCGAATTCTCCCAGAACGGGCTGTTCACCGATAACGACGGCACCTGTTACCTCGCCGGGAACCTCAGCGGAACCACGGGATTCCGGGTTCCCGAAAGGACATTCATGAACGGGGGAGAGGTCGATTTTCCATCAATGATAAAAAAAGAGAGTGACAAGCTCATCTCCCAGAAAGTGGAAAGAAATATTGCCGCCATCTTTGCCGTAACAAGCCTGATCCGCAGCAACGGGATGATGATCCCGGGACAGGCCGCCCAGCAGGCGCTCGATAAATACCAGCCTTTGTTCAGGAAACAGTTTCCGGAGCTTTATTCCATGTTCGGAAAGATCACCTTTATGAAAAACGGTGACGGGATTGTTACCCTGGCGACTAAAGACCACGAAACGATATACTACGACAAACTCAAGATCTCCGACGGCACCCAGATCAAAATCGTCCAGTTGCAGGATGGCAACGAACGCCTCGATATCCTCAGCGGGATCAAAGTCGGGAAAATGGTCATCTGGTTCTCCTTGAATTACATCCAAATGGACCGGCTGACGGGAAACCTGCTGTTCGATTACGACAGCAGCCATATGCAACTCAATATGAACCTGAAAGCGGACATCATCGGAGATTAATCACTTTAAACCGGATTATGAAAGACGACTATAAAATACGACGACTCATCACGGCTGCAGGCCTGTTCGTTCTGGCGGTTGCATGCCTTCTGACATCGGCCTCCTGCAAAAAGCTCGATTTTACCCGAACCGAGCCGATAGGTCAGGATAAATGGCTTCATTATGACGACGGAGTGAACTACGATGGCATTTTTGCCAATTCGGGCGGGAATTTCGATATCGCTATCCGCTTCAGCGCATCCGAACTGGCTCCTTACGATGGTTTCAGGATTTCAAAACTGAAGTTCTTTCCGAAAGTTGGCTATCCGGCGGTGTATTACATCACGATCTGGTCTGGAACCGAACCTCCTACACTGTTGAAGGTGCAGGAAATCAGCAGTGTAATTGCCGAAACATGGAATGAAGTCAGCTATGATGAATCTTATTATATAGATGCTTCCTCGGATATGTGGTTTGGCGTCTGGATCACCGATTACCCGGCTTCTACCTACCCTGCCGGATGCGATAACGGCCCGGCTGTTGTCGGCAAAGGCGACCTCTTTTCACCGGATGACGGCGTGACATGGTATTCGCTCTATACGGCCAATTCGGAACTGAATTACAACTGGAACCTGCAGGTTTATGTTACAAACCTGTATGCGAAAACAGTGCCGCTGGCCCCGTCGGATGAATCCGGCCTGACGAAGTATAAAACATCCTTGCGCGATCTGGCGCCGGTTGAAGGTGTCATGAACGGTGTATCATCACAAAAAACCGACCGCCCATGAAAACAAAAATAAGCGCCCTCAGCTTTACGATTCTTGCCCTGCTGGTCAGTTTGTTTTACAGCCAGGGCCTGAATGCCCAGACAAAAGCGAAGATCGAAAATGTCGATTTCTTCGCCGAAGGCAACAGGATCATCATTACCTACGACATCAACGGGAGCGGATCCGGCGAAACCTTCAACATCTGGATACTGGTGAAAACAGCATCGGGAAAGATCTTGAGCGCACGAACCACCTCCGGCGATATCGGCAAAGGTATTCAGGGCGGTCCGGGAAAACGGATCGAATGGAGCTATTCTGCCGATAATATTGTAATTGAGGAAGATATCGGAATCGAGGTGCTCGCTTCTCTCGAAGCCGCTGCCAAAAAGACGGAAGAAGTGGTACAGCCCGTTAAGGAACCGGAAAAGGAGCCTGCGAAAGAGCCGCAGAAGAAAGAAGAGCCTGTTCAACAGCAATATACGGGAAAGAAAGTCTCGATGGGCGCCGCGCTGGCCATGTCGGCGGTTTTGCCCGGCCTCGGGAAAACATATGCCAAGAAAAAGGGTGCGGCTTACCTCTGGGGTGTGGTGGGCTACGGAATGGTCGCCGGCTCGGTTGTATTGAACCACGCTGCTTATAAGAACCTGGAAACTTACCGCGAATCAAGCGCGGCCGACCGGGATGATTATTACGACAAGGCAAAGCTGCAAGCCATCGGGTCTTACGTCCTGATCGGCAGCGCAGCGATCATCTGGGTGACGGAGTTCATTTCAACCGGCGTCAACGCAGGAAAAGCAAAGAAAAGACAAGGCAGTGTCCGGCTGAACGGCGGATTTGACGACCGTTTCGGCGTCCCCGTCGTCGGATTGACATATAAATTTTGAACTTTGAACTTTGAACTTTGAACTTTGAACTTTGAATTATTTTAGCGTATGTTCAGGACAATATTAATATTTGCAGCACTTCTGGCATTCGTGGGCCTGAATGCCCAGGTGATCTCGGGAAAAAGCGAGGTCAAGAAGCTTAATGTGCCATCCACGAAGGTATCATACATGAAGGAGGTGCCCGACCTGGTGATCACCGGCGAACAGTTCTCGGATGAAAACCAGAACAATATCATCGATGCCAACGAAAAAAGCCAGATCAGCTTCAATGTCGATAATATCGGCAAAGGACTGGCGCAGAAAGTGGAGGTCATCGTTTCGATGAAAACCCCGAAGCTCACCGGGCTGACCTTTACCCAGAAGGTCGACCTGGGGGATATTGCGGGCGAAACCAAACAAAAAGTGACGGTCCCGGTAACAAGTTCTACTGTCCTGACCGACGGCGTGGCCGAGTTTCATATCGAAGTCAGGGAGTTGAGCGGTTTTGATGCTTTTCCGCTGCAAATGAAGATCGAGACCCGGCGCTTTGCCTCCCCGCTGATCGTTCTGGCCGATGCGGCTTTCAGTACCGAAGACGGGGGGATGATCAAACTGAATTACCCGATCGTCCTGAAGGTGATCGTGCAGAATATCGGGCAGGGCGACGCCAGCGGAGTCTATGCCGAATTCCTGTTCCCCAATCCCAACTGTGTGGTCCTCGGCGAAACCAACCGGTATGAGATCGGCCGGCTGAACCGGGGAGAGAGCAAGGAACTTGATTTTATCTTTACAGCCACCCGGCGGTACACGCTGACTGAAATACCGGTTAAGATCGACCTGGGGGAGAGCCTGACCAAGTACGCAAGGGATACCACTATGACGGTCAGCCTGCAACAGGAGCTGGTTGCACGGAACCAGGTGGTGATCACCGGCATCAATACTCCGGCAAACGATATCCAGATCAAGTCGCTGACGTCGGATGTGGATAAGAACATACCTTCCAATCCGAAGAGCCGCAGCAACCGGTTTGCCCTGATCATCGGCAACGAGGATTATTCGAAGTACCAGCGGAGCCTGCAGACCGAGGCCAATGTGCCTTTTGCCCGCAACGACGCGAAAGTTTTCAAGGACTATGCCGTGAAAACACTGGGTATCCCGGAAGATAACATCTACCTGCTGCTGGATGCCACTGCCGGCGAGATGCAGCAGAAGATCGATCTTATTTCCAAGCTTGCAGCCAAGATCGGATCCGATGCGGAGCTGTTCATGTTCTATGCCGGACACGGTTTCCCCGATGAGGTGGAGCACAGCGCTTACCTGATCCCGGTGGATGTGACCGGCTCGAACCTGTCGGCGGCTGTGAAGCTGCAGGATGTTTACGACCGGCTGGGCCAGACCGGGGCCGGCCGCATCACGGTGTTCCTGGATGCCTGCTTCAGCGGCGGCGGACGCGATGCGCCCCTGCTTGCCGCCAGGGCTGTCAAAGTCAAACCCAAAGCCGATTTCATCCTGGGGAACATGGTTGTGTTTACCGCTTCTTCCGGCGAACAGATGGCGCTGCCGCTGGAAAGCCAGCAGCACGGGCTGTTTACATATTACTTACTGAAAAAGTTTCAGGAGACCGCTGGGAAGATCACCTACGGGGAAATGGCCGACCATATCCGGCAAAAGGTCTCCATCGAATCGCTGAAAGTCAACCAGAAAGAACAGGACCCGCAGGTCAATATCAGTGTTTCTGTTGAATCGACCTGGCAAAACTGGAAATTCTATGAATAGATGCAAAATGAGTTTTATCCGGATGTCCCGGATGCTGTTTCTCATCCTGCTGGTACTTATTATCCAGGATGTTTCGGGGCAGAAGAAGGTGAAAGTGACCGCAAAAGGGAGCTATGCTTCAAAGGACATGGCACCCGATCAGATCCGGGAAAAAGCATTGGTCGATGCTAAACGGAATGCCCTGGTGCAGGCCGGTGTCGCCGAAAGCATCGCGGTTTCGGATTTTCTATATACTTTCGAGGACAACCAGAAGTTCCAACAAATTTTCCAGGCTTTTACTTCAACGGAAACAGGCGGCGAGATGATCGTCGATACAATCTCGGAAAGCCGTTCCACTGACGAATTCTCTAACTTCGTAATAGAAGTGGAGATCAAGGCGACGGTTTTTATCCATAATGAAAAATTGGATCCGACGTTGAATATTAAATTAGAAGGGATTGAAGATACTTATAAAAATGGTGAATATTTGAAATTTACCGTAACCCCCGGCACGGATGGTTACCTGAAAATATTTAATGTGACCGAGGATTATAATTCGCTCCTTTATCCTCACCGGGATGAGAAACTTGACATACTTAGCGATGACCCGAAATTGATTCTGAAAGCATTGCAAAAAACAACCTTCCCGGTCAATAAATATATTCCGGATGGCTATACCATGGAGATCACCAAACCGGATAAGGACAAGGAATTCAACCTGCTGATATTTGTATTCACCCGCGAAAATATTGCTTTCCTCGAAGACGGCTCCGATATGAAAAAGATCATGGAGTGGATCTATTCGATCCCCATGGATAAGCGGAAAGTAGTGCAGGTGGGGTTTGTGATTAGCCGGTGACCAGTTGATAAAATAGCTTATTGTTCTTCCAAAATTATTATTATTTTTTGCTATAGTGCCTCATGATATATTAAAAATTATTATATTTAAAGGCGAAAAAGTCATAAGATGTTTGGAGTGCCAATCTCAAAAACTACCCTTGCCATTATTTTCACAATAGTTCTTTTTAATAAAACCTGCCGTTCTCAGGATTATTATGAAGAAATAGTATATCCGGATTCTATAAATATTATTTCTATGCTTCCGCTAAACTTTGATACTATCTTTATCGGTGGTAGTACTCAATATGCCACTGGTGGAGTTTATCGATCATTTGATAGCGGAATTACCTGGGAGTATGTAGGATTAAATGGGCTTTCTATATATTGTATGTCTCACGGAAATGGTGACACTATTTATGCTGGTACTATTGGGGTATATAGGTCAAATAATTTGGGTGAGAGCTGGGAACGTATTTCACCTATAGAACAAAATGTAATTTCTATCTCGGGCTTCTTTCCCGACGACATTTTTATTGGTTATTGGGGAGGGATCATGCGTTCTCTTGATAACGGAAATACATGGGATACCTCATTGGTTCTTAGTCAGAATACCGTGATAAATACCATATTACCTGTTGGTGAGAATGAGATTTATGCCGGAGGTACTGCTTATACGGCTCAGGACGCAGGAGTGTTCAAGTCGGCGGATTTAGGAGAAATATGGAACTATATTGGGTTGGTAGGATATAATATTCAGTCACTTGGGTTTAATTCAAATCAAGACTTGTTTGCCGGCTGCTTTTATTCCGGTTTACTAAAGACCTCTAATGGAGGATTGACTTGGGAAACAGTACTTCCGAACAGAGATGCCGTTTCTTTAGTAATCGAATTTGATGAAATCTATGTCGGATGTGAAAATCAGAGTTTTCCAAATGGGGGTATTTATTATTCTCCTGATAATGGACTTACATGGGAAAACCGAACATATAATATTACCAACAATCGGATTAAGGATATTGTCATTACACCTGATCAATTTCTGTATTCATTATCAAGATATGAATCAACCGTATTAGGCCCAGCCCTTAATAGGTCAGTCAATCCGGTATTCATTAATGAAAGTAATCAAGATAAAAACGTACCTGTTCAAATATTTCCCAATCCAGCATCAGATTTTTTTCAAATCAGTATTAATCAAAAATTCTTACTTGAGGAAAATATAAAGATATTTATTTATAATCAAAATGGGCAAATGCTTAAAAGTGATTCATTAGTATTGCTCCCAGATAATTCTTGCCCCACAATTAATATAGCTGAAATGACACCAGGTGTTTATTATGTAAAATTAGTTATAGGGAAGAACAAATATCTACTAAAGTTGGTTGTAATCTAGAAACCACTATCCACCAACCTTATATTCAAACTTAACCTTCGAAAGATCCTCGTTTGCTTTGATGATTTTTTCTTTCAGTTCTTCCTTGAATTTCAGCATTTTATCGGCCAGCGCCGGATCGCCGGTAGCGATGATCTGTGCGGCCAGGATGCCGGCGTTGCGCGCTCCGTTGATGGCAACCGTAGCCACGGGTATCCCGGGAGGCATCTGGACGATGGCCAGGAGCGAATCGAGCCCTTCGAGCGAACCTTTGATCGGAACGCCGATCACCGGCAATGGGGTCATGGCAGCGATAACCCCGGGAAGATGGGCCGCCATCCCCGCGCCGGCAATGATCACTTTGATCCCCCTGCCAGAAGCCGATTTGGCAAACTCTTCCACCTTGTCGGGCGTCCGGTGGGCCGACAAAGCATTCATTTCAAACGGTATCTTCAGTTCGTTAAGAACCTTGGCGGCATCTTCCATCACCGGAAGATCGCTCGTCGAACCCATGATGATGCTAACTAAAGGAGTCATAGAAATTTTAAATTTTGAATTTTAAATTTTGAACTTTGAACTTTGAACTTTGAACTATTTTTTGCGTTTCCTTTGCGTAACTTTGCGAAACAGTATTCGTCCCCCTAAACCAACCCAATGAAAACAATCACGGTCAAAGATAAAACTTTTAAGCTTTCGATCACAGCCGATGAGATCAGCCAGGCCATCGACCGGCTGGCAGCAGAGCTAAACCGCGATCTGGAAGGCCGAAATCCCTTATTCCTCGTGGTCCTGAATGGCGCTTTTATCTTCGCCGCCGACCTCTACCGTAAGATAACAATCGAAAGTGAAATAAGTTTTGTCAAACTGGCTTCCTATTCCGGCACATCCTCCACTTCCGACGTTAAGGAGCTGATCGGGCTGAATGAAAGGCTCAAAGGACGGAATATCGTTATCCTGGAAGATATTATCGATACGGGGACAACCATGCAGTATCTCATCAACAAGCTTTATTACCTGGGGGTGAATGATGTGAAACTGGCAGCCCTTCTCTTCAAACCCGGCGCCTTCCGTGAATCATTCCGGATCGATTACCTTGGAATGGAGATACCGAATGAGTTCATTGTCGGGTATGGGCTGGATTATGACGGATTCGGGAGGAATTATGCCGATATTTATAAAATATGTTAAATAACCATAAACCACAACAGACACATAGGACACAATAGGAGGCACATAGAGCTAATTGAAAATACTATGTGTCCTATGTTCCTATTGTGGTGAAAAAAAGATAGTTACATTTGTAAAAAATCGTTTTATAATGTCCTCACCCAATTTTGTCGATTATATAAAGATCAACTGCACCTCCGGAAAAGGGGGCGCCGGTTCGGCCCATCTGCACCGCGCCAAGTATATCCCCAAAGGGGGCCCTGACGGCGGCGACGGTGGCAGGGGAGGGCATGTCATCCTCAAAGGGAACCGCCATCTCTGGACCCTCCTGCACCTCAAATTCACCAAGCACGTCAGGGCGGGTAATGGCGGGGTGGGGGGCAAATCGCTCAGCACCGGAGCTGCCGGCGAAGACAGGATCATCGAGGTGCCCCTGGGCACAGTCGCTAAAATGGCCGATACCGGTGAGGTATTGTTTGAGATCACCGAACACGAAGAGACAAAGGTTCTGCTGAAAGGAGGGCGTGGTGGACTGGGCAACGACCATTTCAAATCGTCCACCTTCCAGACGCCCCGCTTCGCCCAGCCCGGCGAGCCAGGACAGGAGGCCTGGATCATCCTGGAACTGAAGATACTTGCCGACGTCGGCCTCGTGGGCTTTCCCAATGCCGGGAAATCAACGCTGCTATCGGTCGTCTCGGCCGCTAAACCCGAAATCGCCGACTACCCCTTTACCACCCTGACGCCCAATCTCGGGATCGTCTCTTACCGCGACGGCGCCTCGTTTGTCATGGCCGATATCCCCGGCATTATCGAAGGCGCCAGCGAAGGCAAAGGGCTGGGGCTGCGTTTCCTCCGGCATATCGAACGGAATTCCCTGCTGTTGTTCCTCATCCCGGCCGATTCGAAGGATATTCGCCGGGAATATGAAATTCTGCTCAACGAGCTGGATAAGTATAACCCCGAACTGGTCGACAAACCGAGGCTGCTGGCCATATCCAAATCCGATCTCCTCGATTCGGAACTGATATCAGAGATGAAAAAGGAGCTGCCGCCTGTAAAGACGGTTTTTATTTCGTCCGTTACCGGAGATGGCATCTTAAAACTGAAAGACCTCATCTGGACCGAGCTGAACCGCTACTCCGATGAGTAATGCCGCACAAGCATGCTGGAATCCCTGAAAAATATCGACACCCAATTGTTCCTGGCGATCAACGGGATCAATTCCCCGGCGATCGATCCGGTCATGTTCTGGATCTCCCAGCGGTGGATATGGATTCCTCTTTATCTGTTTTTCGTCTGGCTGCTTTACCGGCATTACGGGAAAAAGGCGTTGCTACTGGTGATCCTCGCCGGTCTGATGATAGTGATCAGCGATCAGACCTCCGTTCACCTTTTTAAGAATGTTTTCCTGAGGCTCAGGCCCTGCCACGAGCCATCGCTGGCAGGAATGGTACACCTGGTCGACGGGCGCTGTGGAGGGAAGTACGGTTTCATCTCTTCCCATGCCGTAAACTCCTTTGCCCTAGCTACTTACCTGTCGTTTTTACTGGGAAAAAGAATCCGGTACTTTACGCCGCTGATCTTATTCTGGGCTTTTCTACTGAGCTACAGCCGGATATACCTGGGGGTGCATTATCCGGGCGATGTGATTGTCGGCGGCCTCTGGGGAGCCGGCATCGGCGCTGCAATATTTATAATTAGTATCCGTATACCCTTCCTTCCATCTTCTCAACCTTCACCCTGAAAACCATAACCTCTCTCACCGCCGGTTCGTTGTATTCAAAATCCCGGTCAGCGTATTGCGCCATGATCCTGTTCAAACACTCTATTTTACTGCCGGCATCCTCAATAAATTCAGCCTTTCCGTATACCAGGACACTCTTGTAGCGCATGCTCCAGCTGCAGGCCACTTCTTCATTAACATACCGTAACTCATGATCGGTGCTGAAAGCGATACACACATCCGGGTTAATCTTCAGCATATCCGCTTTCTTCCCTTTTGCCGAGCCGTGGAAATAGACAAACTCACCGTCGTAGCCGAAATTCATCGGAATGACATACGGTTTCCCATCCGGCGTGGTCATGGCTACATGACAGAACTGGCATTTCCGGATGATCGCATCCTGGTGCTCTTTATTGGTTATCTGCCGGTTTTTCATATTCGTTTCGCCTGACAATCGTGGTTGAACTTGTTCCGAACAAGGAAGCAATTATACTTAAAATGACGCTGAACAGCAGGGCCCACCAGAATCCATCGACCGTAAATCCGGGAATGACCTTCCCGATGAACAGGATGATCAGCGCGTTGATCACCAGCAGGAAGATCCCCAGGGTGACGATGGTTACCGGGATCGTCAGAAATACCAGTATCGGCCTGACAAATGTGTTCAGGATAGCCAGCGAAATGGCTACCATTACAGCCGTAGTGAAATTTTCAACACTGACTCCGGGCAGCAGCCAGGCGGTCAGCAATACGGCGCATGTGTAAACTAAGAGTCGGATCAGTACTTTCATCTTACAAAGATATACTTTTTACTACCTTTGCATCCTCAACTTTCAAAACCAAATAACATTAACGAAAACATGGAACATATTCATTGCCTGATTATTGGGTCCGGGCCTGCCGGATATACCGCAGCTATTTATGCCGCCAGGGCCGATCTGCGTCCCGTAATTTATGAAGGAATACAGCCGGGTGGACAATTGACGACAACCACGGAAGTGGAAAACTTCCCCGGTTATCCGGACGGGATCATGGGTCCGCAGATGATGGAAGACATGAAAAAGCAGGCCGCCCGTTTCGGCACCGATATCCGTTTTGGCATTGTCACTGAGGTTGACCTGTCGAAACGGCCTTTTACAGTGAAAGCCGATGATGGCAAAACGATGCTGGCCGATACCCTGATCATTGCCACCGGGGCCACGGCCAAATACCTCGGCCTGGAATCGGAAGAGCGGTTCATGGGGGCGGGCGTTTCGGCTTGTGCTACCTGCGATGGGTTCTTTTACCGCGGAAAAGACGTTGCTATTGTCGGCGGCGGCGATACGGCAGCGGAAGAGGCCTCCTACCTGGCCAAACTCTGCCGCACGGTGCATCTGATCCACCGACGCGAAGAGTTGCGCGCTTCGAAAGCCATGCAGAAGCGAGTGACCACCACGCCGAATATCGTCCTTCACTGGAATTGTGTTGTGAAAGAAATTGTCGGCACCGAAGAAGGTTTTAACAAAGCGGTGACCGGCGTTCGCATTGAAAATATCAAAACCGGGGAGCAGGAACTGCTAACGGTTGATGGTTATTTTTCCGCTATCGGCCACAAACCGAATTCCGACCTGTTTAAAGGGGTATTGGATATGAATGAGGTGGGTTATCTCATTACCAAACCCGATTCAACCGAAACGAATGTTCCGGGTGTTTTTGCCTGCGGCGATGTCCAGGACTGGAAATTCCGCCAGGCGGTGACGGCGGCAGGGAGCGGCTGTATGGCTGCTCTTGAGGCTGAAAGGTTCCTCGCAGCACAGGAATAAGATGGAAAACCGGGAGAAGCAGATCGTCCGTGCCTCCTGGGTCAGCATCGCCGGAAACGCTCTCCTGTCGGTGCTTAAAATCTTTATAGGGTTGATCTCAGGATCCATGGCCGTTTTGGCGGATGGGATCGATTCGGCCGGCGATATCATCGCATCAGCTATCACCCTGGTCACAGCCCGGGTCATCTCCCGCCCGCCTAACTTGAAGTATGTCTATGGTTATGAACGGGCCGACACGATTGCCTCCAAAGTGCTCTCTTTTATCATTTTCTTTGCCGGGGCACAGCTTGCCATCACGACGATCAACCACCTCATTGAAGGCGAAAAGTCGGTCATGCCGTCGATGCTGGCTGTTTATGTGACTGTGTTCTCCATCATGGGAAAAGTTATGCTCGCCTGGTACCAGTACACCATCGGTAAAAAAACCGGCAGCCTGATGCTTCAGGCTAATGGAAAAAACATGATGGGAGATGTGGTCATATCCCTGGCAGTTTTAATAGGACTGGTTTTTACTTTCGTGATGAAAATGCCTGTTTTCGACAAGATTACGGCTCTTATCGTGAGCGGCTGGATCATTTACCTGGCATTCAGAATTTTCCGGGAATCTTCGCTGCAGCTAATGGATGGTGTGGATGATGAGAGCGTTTACGACAGGGTATTCAAAGCGATATCGAAAGTCGAAGGGGCTTCTAATCCACATCGTACCAGGATCCGTAAAATAGGGCACCAGTATATGGTTGCCGTCGATATTGAAGTCGATGGCGATATGCCGCTCAAAATGGCCCATCAGTTGGCTCACCAGGTGGAAAAGCAGATAAAACTCGAACTTACCGATGTTTATGATGTGATGGTGCACACCGAACCGGTGGGCGATGATCCGGCAGAAGAAAAATTCGGGATTTCCGAAGATAATTTTCAAAAACTTAAAAAGACCCGTAGGTCAAAATCCAAAAATACCTGAGATGATCCTTTTTTATCAGAATAACCACTCTGTCATTTATGCCATCGGCAGCAAAATTCACCAACCGAAGAAGGACCTTGAAAAGCTGGCCTGGTTGCTGGGGGATGCCTCGCTGGTCATGTGGGAGCAGGTCGAAGGACAGTTTATCGGACCCCGGAAAGAGATGATCACTCCCTGGAGCACCAATGCGGTTGAAATAACGCAGAATATGGGTATCGAAGGCATTGAAAGGATCGAGGAGTTCCGCTATTTTAAGGAGGGCGACTCTTTCGACCCCATGCTTCAGCATCTTTACAAAGGTTTGGATCAGAAGATTTTTACGATCGAGCATAAGCCCGAACCGATACTATATATCGACGATATCAGGGCTTATAATCTGAAGGAAGGGCTTGCCCTGAGCGAAGAAGAGGTCATTTACCTGGAAGGGCTGGCAGAAAAATTGGGCAGAAAGCTGACCGACAGCGAAGTATACGGATTTGCACAGGTTAATTCAGAGCATTGCAGGCATAAGATCTTTAACGGGAGTTTTATTATTGATGGCGATGTAAAGGAGGATTCCCTTTTTTCGATGATAAAGAAAACCTCGAAGGCGAATCCCAACCGCCTGGTCTCAGCTTATAAAGATAATGTAGCCTTTATCAGCGGACCGGCAGCACAGGAATTTGCCCCGGAGACGCAGGACAAGGCCGATTTTTTCCGCATCAGGCCGGTCAACACAGTGATTTCCCTGAAAGCCGAAACGCATAATTTCCCGACGACCGTCGAGCCGTTTAACGGCGCTTCCACCGGTACCGGCGGAGAGATCCGCGACCGGATGGCCGGTGGCAAAGCCAGTATCCCGCTGGCCGGCACCGCCGTTTATATGACTTCGTATCCCAGGATGGCGCCCGGCAGACCCTGGGAGGAGCGCCTTAAACCCAGGAAGTGGCTCTACCAGACCCCCGAAGAGATCCTGATCAAAGCATCCAACGGCGCCAGCGATTTCGGCAACAAATTCGGACAACCGCTGATCTGCGGAAGTGTGCTCACCTTTGAGCACGAAGAAGACGGCAAATCTTACGGCTACGACAAGGTAATCATGCTCGCCGGCGGCATTGGCACGGGAATCCGCGAAGACAGTATTAAAGACATTCCGGGCACCGGCGACCTGATCGTCGTCATGGGCGGTGATAACTACCGGATCGGTATGGGAGGCGGCGCGGTTTCGTCAGTGGCTACCGGTGAATACGGCAACGCTATCGAACTGAATGCCGTTCAGCGCGCCAATCCCGAGATGCAGAAACGGGTCTACAACGCGATCCGGGCAATGGCTGAATCGGGCGCCAACCCGGTCATCTCCATCCACGACCATGGCGCGGGAGGCCACCTGAACTGCCTGTCGGAACTGGTGGAGGCAACAGGGGGAACCATCGATATGACAAAGCTCCCCGTCGGCGATCCTACTCTGTCCGATAAAGAGATCATCGGCAATGAATCACAGGAACGGATGGGGCTGATCATCAGCGAAAAAGACCTTCCGCTGCTGAAAAGGATCGCAGAAAGAGAACGCGCTCCCCTGTACGTCGTCGGCAGGACTACCGGCGACCATATCTTATCCTTCGTCAATGCACAAGGCGAAAAGCCTATGCACCTCGAACTGGCCAACCTCCTCGGAAAACCACCGAGGACGGTGCTCAACGATACAACCCTGCCGGCATCGTTTGCGGATCCTGCCTATACTGTTGTAAAGACGCAGCATGCTGCGTCTCCACTACAGCATGCTGCGTCTCCACTACAGCATGCTGCGTCTCTCCCGATAGCCCTGCACCAGGTCCTGCAACTGGAAGCCGTCGCCTGCAAAGACTGGCTGACCAACAAGGTCGACCGGTCGGTGACAGGCAGGATAGCCAAACAGCAATGTGCCGGAACGGTGCAACTGCCTTTGAACAACCTGGGGGTAGCGACGATGGATTACCTTGGAAAAAGGGGAATCGCTACTGCGATCGGCCATGCGCCAGTCGCCGGACTGATCGATCCGGAGAAAGGATCTGTGCTGGCCGTTGCGGAAGCTCTGACGAATATTGTCTGGGCGCCGCTGGAAGATGGCCTGAAAGGTGTATCCCTCAGCGCTAACTGGATGTGGCCGGCAAAAAATCCGGGCGAGGACGCCAGGCTGTTTGCTGCCGTTAAAAAGGTCAGCGAATTTGCCATCGGCCTCGGGATCAATATACCCACCGGCAAAGATTCATTGTCGATGACACAGAAATACCCTGACGGACAAAAGGTTTTTGCCCCGGGTACCGTCATTATTTCCGCCGTAGGGGAGGTCGCAAATGTCCGGCAGATCGTGGAACCGGTGTTGCAACCGGCGCCGCCTGTAGAGACGTTGCATGCAACGCCCCCTGTAGAGACGTTGCATGCAACGTCTCTACAGGGGGCCGGTTGCATCATTTATATCGATTTTTCGGGCGACGGATTCCACCTGGGGGGCAGCAGTTTCGCCCAATCGGTTAACGCCATCGGCACCGCAGTTCCGGGCGTGCCTGATACCGGATATTTTGCGCGGGCATTCGAAACCGTGCAGAATATGATACGTGAAGAGATGATCCTGGCTGGACATGATATCAGCGCCGGCGGTATGATTACCACTCTGCTGGAGATGACTTTCGGCCGGAATGATGCCGGGATGAATCTAAACATGGATGCTGTCGGCGAGAAGGACATCTACCGCATCCTTTTCAGTGAAAAACCCGGTGTGATCATCCAGGTGAAAGACCCGGACGAAGCATCACGGTTACTTGAAAAAGAGCAGATCAGATTTTATCGTCTCGGTCAGGTTACCGGCAACCGTACGATTGAAATCGGCCATGATGGACAATCCTATTTGTTTGATATTGAGGAACTCAGGGATACATGGTACAAAACATCCTATCTGCTTGATCGTAAGCAGTGTGGACCGGAACTAGCTGCCAGAAGATACGAAAATTACAAAAAGCAGGAGTTGTCGTTCCGGTTTCCTGATTCTTTCAGCGGCAGATTTGCTCAATATGGGATTGAGCAGGCAAGGGTTGTAAAGTCGGGCATCAAAGCCGCGATTATCCGCGAGAAAGGGGTGAACGGCGACCGGGAGATGGCCTGGAGCATGCACCTGGCCGGGTTCGATGTAAAAGACGTTCATATGACCGACCTTATCGCCGGCCGCGAGAACCTGGAAGATGTTAATCTCATCGTGTTTGTCGGAGGATTCTCCAACAGCGATGTTTTGGGCTCGGCGAAGGGCTGGGCCGGTGCTTTCCTTTACAATCCTAAAGCCAGGGAAGCGCTTGATAAGTTCTACGCCCGTCATGATACCCTTAGCCTTGGCGTCTGTAACGGATGCCAGGTAATGGTCGAACTGGGACTGGTCTATCCTGAGCATGCCCGCATGCCGAAGATGCTGCACAATGCTTCGGGTAAGTTCGAATCGGCTTTTCTTAATGTGGATGTTCATGAGACCAAAAGCATTATGTTGAAAAGCCTTGCCGGCAGCCGGCTGGGCATCTGGGTTGCGCATGGAGAAGGGCAGTTCTCCCTGCCGTATGAGGAAGGCAAATATGAGATCGCGATGAAATACAGTTATACCGGCTATCCCGGCAATCCTAACGGAAGCGATTACTGTGCTGCTGCGCTTTGTTCGCACGATGGCCGCCACCTGGTCATGATGCCCCACCTGGAGCGGGCCATCCATCCCTGGAACTGGGCCAGCTATCCCGCCAGCCGCCCTTCCGATGAGGTCTCACCCTGGATCGAAGCATTCGTCAACGCAAAAAAATGGATCGAAACGAGATGCGGGGATTAACAAGCGTACGGGCGAACAGGCGATTATGCGAACAGGCGATCATCGATGTATTATATTCCCCGTAGGGGATCAATTCTTATAGAAAAATGAGCGTGTTGTAATTTTTCCCCGGAGGGGATCAACAAATTTTTAAACAAAATTGGCACAAAACAGTTAGGTGTTAAAATTGATGATAATGATCCGGCAAGCTGTAATCGTTTTAGTCTCCATCATCCCAACCATTATATTCTCGCAAAACAATATGAAATACAATAAGTTAACCACGGAGGAAGAATATATCATCATCCAAAAAGGGACTGAGCGCCCGTGGACTGGAAAATACCTGAACAATAAAGAAACAGGTACTTATACCTGCCGCCGGTGTGACGCCCCGCTTTACAGGTCGGAAGATAAGTTCGACTCCCACTGCGGATGGCCCAGCTTCGACGATGAGATCAAAGGGGCAGTCAAAAGGATTCCCGATCCCGATGGTATGCGGACAGAGATCATCTGCGCCAGTTGCGGCGGACACCTGGGGCACGTCTTTCTGGATGAAGGCTTTACAGATAAAAACACACGTCATTGCGTAAATTCCATCTCTATGAATTTTATTCCTGATTCAGAAGCGGCCAATCAGGCCGTAAACCGGGCAATATTCGCCGGAGGATGCTTTTGGGGCGTCGAATACTATATGCAGAAGAAACCGGGTGTGATCTCGGTCGTTTCGGGTTATATCGGCGGACATAAAGATAATCCTACCTACCAGGAGGTCTGCACGGGAACCACCGGCCATGCCGAAGCAGTAGAGATTACCTTCGATCCTTCTAAAGTGTCTTACGAAGAACTGGCCCGCCTCTTCTTCGAAATCCACGACCCGACCCAGGTCAACCGCCAGGGTCCCGATGTCGGCGCACAGTACCGTTCCGAAATTTTTTACCTGGATGAAAATCAGAAGATAATCACTGAAAACCTTATCGGAATCCTCAAAAACAAAGGCTTCAAAGTGGCCACGAAAGTCACAAAAGCGACAACCTTCTGGCCGGCAGAAAATTACCACCAGGATTATTACGACAATAAAGGCACCTTGCCCTATTGCCATGGATATACGAAGAGATTCTAGTTTTTAATGAATTGGAGTTTAGGTGCCTGAATGGCAAATGAATTAAAAATGAAACAGAAAAATCATACTCTAAGCAGGTTTCAGAGCATTGTGCTCAGCCTGTTGATCTACATTATCGCCGGCATAACCGCAGTGCTTATTGCAAGGTTATTCACCGGTCATCATCCCTTGGTCATGATTGGGGCAGGAGACCTGGCAGCCACCGTGGTCGTCTTTCTGTTTTCGGTCATCCTGAACAATTCCTCCGCTTATGATCCCTATTGGAGTGTAAAACCTATTGTGATCGCGGCAGCTCATGTTTTTATTTTTCATCTTGATAACCTGACCATCAGGCAGTTGCTGTTTCTTGCCGGTATTTTTCTGTATGCCCTTCGTCTTACTTCGAATTTTTACCGCGACTGGCCCGGGTTCCATCATGAAGACTGGCGCTATGTAAATTTCAGGAAATCCAGCGGAAAAGCATACTGGGTGGTGAGTTTCCTGGCAATCCACCTGTTCCCGACCATTATGGTCTACCTTGGGTGCATGGCTATGTTTGCCGTATTTTCCGGTGAAGGAAGGGCACTGAATATCTGGGATATCCCGGCCGCCCTGATCCTTTTTGGAAGCGTGGTTTATGTGTTTGTTGCGGATGAACAGCTCAGGAACTTCAGAAAAGACAGCTCAAACAAGGGAAAAACGATCATGTCCGGCCTGTGGCGCTTAAGCCGCCATCCCAATTACCTGGGAGAGATCAGTACCTGGTGGGGGCTGGCTTTCTTTGCCATTGCTGCAGGCTGCCATTTCTGGTGGGCACTGGCCGGCCCGGTCGCCATTACCCTGATGTTCATTTTCGCCAGCATCCCGATGATTGAAAAACGCAATCTTCAGCGCAGGGAAGGATACACCGAATACCGGAAGAACACACCGATGCTGCTGCCATTGAAATTTTTCAGATAATCCTTTAACAAACATCCATTTCTGTTTGTTATACCGCCATGAAAACTGAATATATATTAACCCGTCGGAAGGAAAAGCTCAGCTCCCAGACCCGTCGGACGTTACTTCTGGCTATAATCATAAGCCCGCTTCTTGCATTTTCCCAGGGCGGATACCGTATTACCCCCGATGTGGTTTATGGCCATAAAGCGGGAATGGCGTTGACCTACGATGTCTTCCAGCCGGCCGGACCGGCAAACGGTGCAGGCCTCATCCACCTGGTCAGCGGGGGATGGAATTCCCGCTATAACCCGCCCGACTCAGTCATTGAAGATTACAAGCCTTACCTCGACTCGGGATTTGCCGTTTTTGCCTTGCGCCATGGCAGCAGCCCGACTTTCAAGCTTCCTGAGACCATCGACGACGTCATCCTGGGATCATGGCAGATCCGCAGGAATGCGCACCGTTTTGGCGTCGATTCACTGAGGCTGGGCATTTTCGGAGGCAGCTCCGGCGGCCATCTTTCACTAATGGCCGGCCTTTCGGGCGACAGGCACCCG
>Ga0209717_1001770_pt1 | contig 22396 bp, 17 predicted proteins | sample AD_UKC048_MetaG_FD_184418 | JGI IMG/M metagenome (GOLD analysis project Ga0209717, IMG submission 184418) | Active sludge microbial communities of municipal wastewater-treating anaerobic digesters from USA - AD_UKC048_MetaG (SPAdes) (version 2) | ecosystem: Engineered > Bioreactor > Anaerobic >... | reverse complement strand
AGAGGGAGGTGTGTATGCACCAATAAAATCTGCAACGGCTCAAAATTGGCGGACAAACAGGAGTGCCCGGACCCACATTCGTTGGCCCGGGCAAAATGCTCGTTGAAAACCGGTAAATCGTCGTCGGGATAAATCGTCTTTGGGGAGCGTGTTTTTAGTTTTTGCGTTACTTACAAAACACAAAATCAAACACGCTCTTAATCTTTCGGCCCGATTTCCCGCTGAATAACAGAAACGGCCCGGCGGGCATTGAAGGAGAGCAGTGTGTATATTTCGTTTAATACGTCCGGGTCGGGCGACTCTTTTTTGGCTTCCTGCTCCAGTTGAAGCAAAGGGTCGGCCAGCACCTGTTGAAAGCCTGCATAAGCGGCAGAAGAGCGCAGAAAATGCGATACGGAGGCGGTTTTAACAAAATCCTGCTGCTGCAAGGCTGCCTGAAGCGTGATCATTTCCTGGGGAAATTGCTGAATAAAAAGGCGGGCAATCTCGTTACCGATCTTCGCATTCCCCAGCGTATGCTCCTGGAAAGCCTCGAAATCCCAAAAACCTGGCAGGAAACGAAGCAGCACGTTGATCAGGTCGTTTTGTACCACCGGTTTGGTCAGGTAGTCGTTCATGCCGCTGGCGAGTACTTTCTCGCGTTCGCCGGCAAACACGTGGGCCGTCAGGGCAACGATCGGCAAATCGTGCAGGCCCAGTTCCGAACGAATGGTGCGGGTTGTTTGATGACCGTCTATGCCCGGCATCTGAATATCGATAAAAACGAGGTCGAATGCATGGGGTGTGGCGTGCAATAATTCCAGGGCTTTATACCCGTCTTCCGCCATCGTTACTTCCAGCCCGAATTCTTTCAGGTTGAGTTCGGCAATGCGGCGGTTCATCGGGTTGTCTTCCACCAGCAACACGTGGTATCCGCTCAGATCGGGCACCGTTATATTATCTGATGATAGTACGGTTGGCATTATTTTTTGATCCCGGACCGTTTGATAGGGAATTTCAATGTGAAAAGAGGAGCCTTTGCCGGGTGCGCTGGTGAGCACGATGCAGCCATCCTGAAGTTCAACGAGCATTTTCACGAGGGCCAGGCCAAGGCCGGTGCCGCCGTATTTTCTCGACATGTCGTTGCTCGCCTGCATAAATCTTTCGAAAATGCGGGAATGCTCCGACTCCGCGATGCCGATGCCCGTATCTTCTACTTTAAACAAGATGCGAATGGAATCCCCGGGGGCCGACATCACTTGTACATCGAGGGTAACGGAGCCGAACTCGGTAAATTTGATGGCATTTCCCAGCAGGTTCACGAGTATTTGTGTCAATCGCATGGGGTCGCCGACCACCAGCATGGGCAAATTGGGGTCGGTTTTGAGTTCCAGTATCAGGTGTTTTTCTTCTGCGGAAGTGCGCAACATGGTTGTGACCGAGTGCAAAAGGCCCGGCAAATCGAATTCGATCTGCTCGATCCGCAACATGCCCGACCGGATCTTTTCAAAATCCAGGATGTCGTTAACAATCGCCAGCAGGTTGGTGCCCGATATCTGGATGCTTTGTACGTATTCTTTCAGGTTTTTTGCCAGGCCGGCGCGGCTCAGCAAATTCGCAAATCCGATGATGGCATTGAGCGGCGTACGGATTTCGTGGCTCATGTTGGCCATGAAGAGTTGTTTCAGGCGGCGCGCATTTTCGGCTTCCTGCCGTGCCGATATGAGATCGTCTTCCAGTTTTTTGCGTTCCGTGAAGTTGTAAACCATGGTGATACTTCGCTCGAAATTGCCGGCTTCATCCAGAAGAACCTTGGATGTGATGAGTGCAGGGATATGTCGCCCGTCCTTGCTGAGCATCGTATATTCCACGTTATTTACCTCTCCCTGTTTTTTAAACTCCTCCATCAATTCCTCGAACCGGTCGTGATAGGAATCGTCTGCATACAGATCGGACACGTGTTTTTTGCCGATAACTTCTTCCCGGGTGTAACCGAGCCAGTCGAGTTCGGTCTGGTTCATTTCGATAATTATTCCGTGTTTGTTCAGGGAATGATACCCGATGGGCAGGATGTTGATCAGGTTATGGGTCAGGGAAAGGTTCTTTTTCTGCTCCTCGTGTAAAAGATTAAAGGAACGCCGGTCGTGCATCACTTTGCGTACCGTGCGCACCATCGTATACAAGAGCATGAGGAATACAAATCCCGCCATGAAGGAAAGCAGCCATAGCATTCCGGAGGTTTCGAGCGATTTTTTTTCGAGTACCAGAAGAACAATGGCGGCAGCGAAAACCAGCCCGGCCTGAATACCCAGCGCACCGATCGCCAGCCATGCCTTGCCAGTGATCAACCCGTCGGGGTCAATTTTTCGATGAATAAAGCGTATTACAAACATGAATTTAGCCAATCAACTCTTTAATTCTTCACAGAATATTCATCTTTTTCAAAAATCCGGATCTAAAGCTCTCACTGAGCGGGATGACGTCCTTATTCGTCATTACAATGGAATTCTCTTCGAGTGAAGCGACCTTGTCGATCGCCACAATGGAGGAGCGGTGTACGCGCGCGAAACGGGCAGGCGGCAACCGTTCCTCCAGTGATTTCAGGGTCATGTGAACGGTGTATTTTTTTACAAGCGTAATCAGCGATACGTAATCGCCCAATGCCTGTACGTACAGTATGTTGCTGAAATCGATACGCACCAACTGGTTGTTCACCCGGGCAAACAAAAAATCAGGACCGCCCGGATGTTCCAACTCGGGTTGCACCGCCAACTTTTTCACTTCAAATAATTCCGACGCCCGCTGCACCGCAGTAAGAAACCGCGGGAGCAACACGGGTTTTACCAGGTAATCCGCTACGCGCAAATCGAACCCTTCCACCGCGTATGCCGGCTCGGTAGTAACCAGAATAAATAAAGGCGGGTTTTGAAGCGTCCGGATCAAATCCAGCCCCGACATTCCCGGCATTTCTACATCCAGAAGCACCAGGTCCACCGCCTGGTCCTGCAGGAAGTTAAAGGCTTCGGATGCGTCGGAACATTCGCCGACAAATGTCAGCGCCCGAACCTCATCCACCATGTGTCTCAAAGCCACACGCACCAATGCGTTGTCATCTACGATCAGGGTTTTCATTTCGCTTGCGTCTAAACTCTATGGTTTTTCAATGATAGAGCACATGATTTTCATTTAATATATGTTAAATGCTAATACAAAAGGGACACAAAGTTGAACCATTTTAAATTAAAAAACTATTAAACATGGAGTTGATGCAAAACAATATTTTTAATTCATTTTTTTTTGACAAATTAATTGCTATAACTACATGGAAATGCACCTGTTTATTTGGAAGTATATTGTTAAAAGCCGAAACACTTTATTTTCCTCCTGCTTTTGCCCGACATACCGTATGAGTGCCCCGACCGCTGCCAACCGTTTACTTTGATACCCACGTATACGTCGCTGCCGGTGAACTGCTGTTGTATGAAGTAACTGTTCAGGTTGTCGGTTCCGACGGTTAAAAAGCCCATGCGCAGGGAAAAACCGACGCGCACCGACCGCCAGTCGCTCAAGGAAACCGGCGCGGCAGCCGATATCCAGCGGCGCTCGAAGCGCGGTACGAAACTGAAGGTATTGACGTGTTTGACGGCAAATTTTCCAAACGGAACACGTTGCACCCAAACAGATCCGACTGAAAAATCGGGCAGCACCTGGTAGTCGAACTGGAACACAACAGCGGCCGGCAGAAATGCGGCAAAGGATGTTTTTTGCAGCGACTCCTCCGTTTTTCCGTAAAAATTCATTCCTCCGAGGTCGAGAATCTCGTGCGGGTCGCGCTCTTTTGCATAATCGAGGCTTGAAATGACGTGCAGGGAATCGAACACGAAGGTGTGGTCTTCCGAACGGCGTTTGAAGTGGATAAAACCGAAATCGACCAGGGAAACGCCCAGCCGCCAGGTGTTTTCATCTTCCGATGCGTCTTCGTATTTCGGCATCGCGATCACGAAACCCACGTCGATGCCCGCACCGAATCCGTTCACCTGTGGATGCAACGCGTTCATGTCCAGTTCGCCGCTGTTGCCCATATCCGTCACGGCATGCATGTTTCCGGTCGTCATGGCCAGTTCCCAGTCGCCCCTGGAAAACGCCATGGAGTCGCGTTGGGTCGAACAGAAATCCAGCGATGTATTCGACCTTGCGAACCCGGCTTCCAGCCCCAGCAGCAATTTCGGCGTAATACCGAACGCAAACGTGGGTCCGTCGCCTTTCTGAAGGTAACTGTAGTGCAGACCGATTTCGCCCCATGTCAGCAGACCGCCGACAATCGGTGTAACCTCGTCTTCGATAAACCGCTTGCGGTCCGTCAGGCGCTGGGCGCGCAGGAATTCAGGCAGCCGGTAACCGCTCGCTTCGCCACGGACAGCCGTAACGAGCCCTATCACATGGTTTTCACCAATACGGACAGCAGCGGAAGGGCCCGTTATCCTGCCCTGAAAAACGCCGCGTATCAGCCGGTGATCGTTGTAATAACCGACCTGCATGTCGCCCAACGGATCGGTGGATTTCAGCGTATCGCCGAATTGTGCCAGGTCGTCCAGGTGGCCCAGTACTTTAAATACGCCTGCGTGAGACAGGTAACCGTAATCGTTTTCGAAAAAAGCGTCTATCCCGACCAGATTTATTTCCCACGGATGGGGCATAAATGCCGTTTGAGCGGGATTCAGCGCGGCCGCAGAAAGGCCGGCGAATTTTTCCGTGCGCATTCCAAGTTGCTCCTGCGCGGAAAGAGGGTGGGTAGAGAATAATGCAAAAAAAATAGTCGGAAGCACGACTAAGAAGCGAGCAAACGGATTCATAAAAAAGATTAAAGGATTAAATAACTCAGATTAAAACAGCAGGAAATACCGTGTCAAAACTTTTAACGAAACGATATGCTTATTGGCTTATTGTTGTGAAATAAAATCTTTTTGGTGTTGTGGGGTTGAGAATGTTGAGGGGTTGAGATTGTTGAGGGTGCTTCGCTCAGGCATATTTGAATATCTTGAGCGAAGCACCCTCAACAATCTCAACCCCTCAACCCCTCAACATTCTCAACACCAATCACCGTTTCTCCCCATACGCCAGATCCCCCGCATCGCCCAGTCCGGGCACGATGTACGCCTTGGCAGTCAATTCTTCGTCGATTGCGCCGGCCCAGATATGCGCTTCCGGATGCTGGCTGCGCACGGCTTCGATGCCTGCCACGCTGGCAATGACCGTCACGATATGTACCGTGGCAGGCACGCCGAAACGCATCATTTCCTTTAAAGCCAGGTTGACCGAAGCACCGGTAGCCAGCATGGGGTCGGCCAGAATAAGCACACTGTTTCCCAGATCGGGCGTACTGATATAGTCCAGTTGAATGGTAAAAGACCCATCCTTGTGCTGGCGGCGGTAGGCCGACACGAACGCGTTATCAGCGTGGTCGAAATAGTTCAGAAGACCCTGATGCAGCGGCAAACCTGCCCGCAGGATGGTTCCCAGCACGATGCGTTGCGAGGGCAGCGCTGTAACGGCGGCGCCCAGCGGCGTTTCGATTTCCGCCTCTTTGTAACGCAGCGTGCGGGATAATTCGTAGGCAAGTACTTCTCCGATACGTTCCAGGTTGCGCCGGAAACGCATCCGGTCTTTTTGCACGTTTATATTGCGCAGTTCGGCTATAAAGCAGTTGGCAACGGAGTGTTTCTCAGTGAGGTTAAAAAGCAGGCCCGGCATAAGTCAGAATTGTTTGGGTGAAAACGCATGCAAGTATAAAGCGCGTTTTTTAAACGGACTAACATCTGCTCCTGCCGGTTTTTTTTGCTTGGGGTGATAATGGATGTTGCCTTGTCTTCCTGACGGGACCCGTCCACTCTACGGTGCGTTTTTGACAAATTCTCCTCGTAGAGTGGACGGGTCCCGTCAGGAAGACAAGGCAACATGGGTTATTAATGCGAACCATGGGCTAAAACCGGCTTCGGATCTTCTACAAATGTTGGGCTTCTCCGAAGCCAGTGGTAACGCTGGGTCTTTTCTACAAATGTTGGGCTTCTCCGAAGCCGGTTTTAACCCATGGTTCGCATTATTACCTAAATTTATTCCGTCCGCACCACTTTCAGCACCGCACTTTCCCTGCCGTTCCCGATGCGCAACAGAAACAGGCCTCCCGCAGCGGGCGCGTTTTCGAACGTCCATTCATTCATGCCTTTTTGAGCGGTCAGATGTGTTTCGGAAAGTAGTTTTCCATCCGCAGATATCCACTCAACAGACAATTCCTCTGCTTCCGCGCTCAGGTACGACAACACCGGCACGGCCTGGAACGGATTCGGCGTCAGCGAAAAATTATCGGCAAACGCAGGCGCAGGGTCGGGATAAATGCGGCGGATCAGCGCCCGGTCAGCAGCCGGCAGTCGACTGTCATCGAGTGTGCCGCCCAGCATCCGCACGCGCAGTTCCATTTGTTGGCCATGGCTGAAGCGGTTGGTGAGGTGCGCATTTTCGGTAAAAATGAGGCTGGCGGTTTTGGGCAGGTCCATGTAAATATGCGTGGGTTCGAGGGCGTCGTCGCATTCCGCAATGTTCATCAGACAGTCTACCAGCAGGGTGGAGTTTTTTTCGAGTTTGACCGTTCCGGTAGCGCAAAATGCCAGCATACCGGCGCCTTGCGTGCCGTAATGCAGCGTAGCGTCGTCCATCACATGCAGGGCGCTGCCTTTGCGAAACTGGAAGCAGGAAAAAGGATTGTGCACGTCGATAATACCACCTTTCCCGTGCCGGTATTCGTTGCCGCCCGAGAAAATCAGGTCGATAAAATTGAGACAGAAATCACCGCCGTTGTTCACGAGGTTCACGATATGCCGCAAAGAATCGCTGCCCTCCACCAGTTCGCCGCGCAAGTGCGTAAACGGCTGAATTTCAAGATTTTCCCAATCATTTACAATCAGATTAATCGTTTCCTGCTGAGAAGAAGGCGGCGTGACCGTACCCGGGATATAGGAAGGCGTAGCGGCGCTGGGAAAGCTAGGTTCGGTATAAACCATCAGGTAGTTCCCGTTCCAGCCTCCCTGCTGTGCGGCATCCGAGATATTCACATCGTATTCCTGCGTTACTGCGTTGAAGTGCCACTGCTGGGCATCTACGGAAGCGACCAGACCGGGTTCGATCCACGACGGTGTAATACCCGCTCCCTGCAACAGCAGGAACTTGCCGCTCAGGTCGGCAGTGGGCGAAAAGGAAACTTTCAAGATGTATTCGCGTATGTTTTGTCCGGGAAAGTATTCCGTGGGAAAGCAGAAATGCTCGGAATTAGATGCAGAAAAAGCCTGCGTCTGAATGCGCATGGCATCCGGCATACCGACGTCTATTCCTGTAAAAACGCCGGTGCAGATATCTTCCGCACATCCGGTTCCCAGTACGATATCATTCAGACCGTTCGTAGATACGGACCATATAAAATAGGCCGCCATGAGCTGATTAACCGGCAATTCTCCGATAGTCAACAGTTCGGAAGGCAACGCGCGGACGAAGAGCGGTTCGGCAGGGTTGATCTGTTCCAGATCGATCTGAAGATTGTTGCCCGGAGCAACTTCTACGGAAATACACCGGCCGACGTCTACCGGGCCGCCCCAGGTGCCGTCGAGGGTTTGATAAATGATCCAGCCGGTCGGGTAAGTGACCGTTTTCGTGGGGTCGAACGGGCATGTTTGCTGTGTAACAGACTCGAAATTGGTTTCATAATAACCCTGTGCAAAGGAGGGCGTGGCCGCTACCAGCAGGCAGCAGCAAAAAAAGCAGGTTTTTCGCATGGCAAAAACAGTTGAGGTGAAAGTTGGTTTGTTACCCCAAAAATAATTGCTACAGCCCTGGCCTGCGCTGTTGGAAAGGAAAATCCGCGACGAAAGTGGTGACAGAAATAGCAAAGAAGGTTTATAGGTTTATGGTTTATAGGTTTATGGCCACCCGGGAAGCGCGATTTTCCTACTTTCCCGAGTGCCCATAAACCTATAAACCCATAAACCTATAAACCTATAAACCCATAAACCCATAAACTTATAAACCCTTCCCACCCTCTAAACCACCTTAAACACACTCTTCTCCAAAATCTCCTCATAATACGCTTCGTAATCGGGCAATACGTTGTCGATATCGAAGCGGCGGGCCTGTGCGAGGGCATTGGTGCGGAAACGGGCGAGCATTTCTTCGTTCTGTAGCAGGTCGATGGCATACCTGGCCATTTCATTGACGTTGCCGGCATCGCTCATAAAACCCGTGACGCCGTGGATGTTCACCTCCGGCAAACCGCCGCTGTTGGAAGAAATGACCGGCACCTCGCAGGCCATGGCTTCGAGGGCAGCCAGGCCGAAACTCTCGCTTTCGGAAGGAATGACAAACAGGTCGCAGATCGCCAGCAGTTCTTCGATGGCATCCTGTTTTCCCAGAAAACGCACCTCGTCGCAAAGCCCCATTTCGCGGCACATGCGCTCGGCGTTCTGGCGTTCCGGGCCGTCGCCGATCATGAGCAATTTGGAGGGCACCTTTTCGAATATTTTTTTAAAAATCAGGATCACGTCTTCCACCCTTTTTACTTTCCGGAAATTGGAGGTGTGGGCCACAATGCGTTCGCCGTTCGGCGCGATGATCTTTTTAAAATGCTCCTTGTTCGTTTTCCGGAAACGCTCGAAATCGATAAAATTGTAGATCACGCGGATATCCCCCTGAATATTAAACAGTTGCAGGGTATCGTCTTTCAGGCTTTGCGAAACGGCCGTTACGCCATCGCTTTTGTTGATGCTGAATTCTACCACGGGTGCGAATGCGCGGTTGTTGCCCACCAGCGTGATATCCGTGCCGTGCAAAGTGGTAATAACCGGCACGTACCTGCCCTGGGCAAGCAGAATCTTTTTGGCCATGTAGGCCACCGCCGCGTGCGGAATGGCGTAGTGCACGTGCAGCAGGTCGAGGTTCTGGTACTGCACCACGTCCACGATTTTCGATGCCAGCGCAGTGTCGTAAGGCGGGTATTCGAACAGCGGATAATCCTCATTGTCGACCTCGTGGTAAAAAACGTTGGCGTCGAAATGTGCCAGCCGCACCGGGCGGCGATAGGTAATAAAATGGATTTCGTGGCCTTTGCGGGCAAGCCCGAGGCCGAGTTCAGTAGCGATCACGCCGGAGCCGCCGTAGGTCGGGTAACAAACAATACCTATTTTCATAATTTATGCGAATCTTGCGTTATAACGAATCATATTCACTAGCAATTTGGATGTGCAGGCGGTTCCGTAATGGCAAATTTAGACGCCAGCAAGGGTGGAATACGTCTTCCCGCCTGTCCAATACGTTCCCCACACCCTCCGACCCGTTTCCCATGCCCTCCAATACGTAATTCACCCCGTCAGATACGTCTGATTGACCGTCAGATACGTCTGTTTGATCGTCAGATACGTCCACCACCTATCCAAACCGCTCGCCCACGTATTAGGATAGGTGCGCCACGTATCCATACACATATGCCACGTATCCGGACAGGTGAAACACCTATTAGAATGGGTGGCATAACCTATCAGGATACATCGGCCACGTATTAGCCGGTCAAAAGAACGTATTCGGGGGTATCTCGGACCTGAAATTTTGCTCTACCCACCAATAAGTGCGAAGTCGTCAGTGCGAAGTCGTCAGTGCGAAGTGAGAAGTCTGTGATCGAGTAGTCAGGCGACTTCGCACTTCGCACTGACGACTTCGCACTATTCTCACCTCTAACAAAGTTTCTCCGTTTGGGTTGGAAATCTCTTCAACGAACAATGCTCACGTCGCCGGTTTTAGCAAACGGGAAATAGGCGTCGCCCGAAAAAAGAGTCATTTTCAATTGATAAACATACACCCCGGGCGGCAAAAAACGCCCCCTCCATTCGCCGTTCCATACCATATCCGCATCCCGGCTTTCAAACAGTAAATTGCCCCACCGGTCATACATCCGCAAATCAAATTCCGTTGCGGCACACCCCGATTGCACTTGAAAACCAATGCCGGAGGCCGGTTTAAAAACGCCGGGAATGTACACCGAACATTCCGGACAGGGTAAAATTTCGACCTGCATGGAATCCGCGCTTTCACAAAACCCATCCGAAACGGTGAGCGTATACAAGCCGCTTTCATGTGCCGAAATGCCGGCGCTGGTTTCTGCATTGCTCCACCTGAAAAATTGCAGGGTGTTTCCCCGGGCTTCCAGGTTCCGCGCGCCGCATTCGTAGGGCTGTGCAGCCGCAATAAAAACCTCAGGCGCTTGCCTGCGCACAATAACAACGCTATCCGTTACCGCGCAATGCTCCGGCGATTCCGCCTGTAAATAGTAAATACCCGGTTCCGAAAAAACCCTTTCGGTCCCGCCGCCGCCATCGGCCCATGCATATTGCCAGCCCGGCTCCGAATTCAGCGTCAGCGTTAAGGCCAGCGGCGCACAAAAAAACGTGTCCGGCTGCACGAGTGCGGCAGGCAACTCCGGCAAATGCACCCGGATCGAATCGCTGTTGCTGCACGCTTCGGCATTGGTGACGGTCAGTGAATAGATGCCCGCTGTTTCAATATTTCGGAACGGCTGCGCATAGTCGTCATTCCAGTGGTACATCGACCCCGGCATTGGTTGTACACCAATTACAACGGGCTGGCCCGAACACAAAACCGTATCGGCCGGAATTGAAAATGCGGGATAATCCGACACCCGCACGTCCAGTTCCGCCGTATCGAGGCAGCCTGCCTGGTTCAGGATATGCCGCACTTCGAAAGTCCCGGCATATGGAAACACAATGTCCGGCGGCTCCGCGCCCAGAAAAGTACCGGGCGCTGCGCCGGGAAAAGTCCAGTAGGAAATGCCCGAGGCCGCCGGCAACCTGTTGAAAGTAAATGGTTCGGCGTCGCACACGGTCGAGTCGCCGGCAGCGATGGAGGCATCCAGAAGCGGGAGCGGGTTGCAATAATCGGCCACTGTCACACTTCTTGGCGTCTGAATCGTGTTGCCCGGAATAATACGCGAAACAGGAAGCGCGGCCCACGGACTGACCGATGTGGTTGGGAAAAAAGTGTCCCGTACGGCCATTCCGCACAACACACCCGCAGGGCAGGTTTCCAGCCGGGCCTGCGGGTTGGATCTGGCCAGCACAAAAGAGGTGAGGCTGCCGGTAATGGAATTGGCCGACAACCAGGCGAAACCGCCGTCGAGCAGCGGGATTACCTCATTGTTAAGCGTCGTTTCCGAAGGAATATAATGTGCCGCTCCCGGATTTCCATTCAAATCGAAACGTATCCAGAAGCGTTGCGATTCGAAAAAAGAAGCCCGGAACGTCACCGTAAAACTGTCTTTCACAGTGTTCAGCGCGAGCATGCCGGCGTAATAAAAGTCTTGCGGAATATCCAGCACTTTCAGGTATTGCAACTGACCGTTCAGGGCTGAACCCAGTAGTACCTGATTTTTCAGGTTGATAGAATCGAGCGTTCGGGCCATAAAAAACAGCCGCCCGTCGGGGTGTTCATCGACACCGAGCAGTGAAAGATTGGGCAAGGAAAGTATGGGCGTCAGCGACCCGTCGGTATTCAGGCGCGCCACATGCCCTGTTTGTTGCAAAAAACTGCTTTCGGCAAGCATCAGCAAAATGCGCTGGTCGGGCAAAACGCGGAGGCCGGTGGATACGATATTGTCGAGGTGGGCCTGCACGTTTTGTTCCCAGATCACATTCCCGTTGTCGTCGAGGCAGGCCATAAAGGGTTTGCTGTCGAAGGACCAGTACCTTGCCAGCACGTAAATTCGGCCGCCGGCGTAACCCAGCAGGTCGTCTACAGAACCGACACCCGTAATATATCGCGTCCACTGTACCGTGCCGTTTGCCGACAATTTTACGATGGCCCAGCCCTGGCCGGTGGTAACGAGGCTTTTTGAAACCAGCATCACGCAGCCGTTATCGGCCGTTGCCAGAACAGGTGTTTTTTTGATGCCTTCGCTGGCATTGTCGCCGCTGAAATGGGCATGCAGGCGCGTGCTCCACAACACCTCGCCCGAAGTGCCTATACACGACACGTGCATGCGCAGGGAATCTTCGCGTACGAGATGGGCTACCAGAAAATTTCCGTCGGGGCGCTGAGCCACGCTGTAAGGGATCACCAGGCTGCTGCCCGCTACCTGATATTCCTTCTGAAAGGACTGTCCTGCGGCAGAATGTACCGCCAGCAGAGCCCAGAGAAACACGCGTAAAACCCGGCAAGACATGACGAAAAATTTTTCAAATCTATACGGAATATCTCAATATCAACCTTCTGTTGGCCGGATTGTTATCCGGCGACACAATTCTGCTACTTTTGCACACTTTTTATCAGCAACGCTACATGGCCAACGAACATCCAAGCGCACCGTCCAGGGAAATGCCGGAGCAAGACCCCACTGCCGAAACCCGAAAGAAAGACCATATCGAAATGGCTTTCCGCAGCCGGGTGGAAGCAGGAGAACTGGATGCCCGTTTTTATTACGAACCAATGCCGGCAGCCCACCCCAAACCCGGGTCTTTGCAGCCGTTTCCATTTTTAGGTAAAACGCTGCGGACGCCCATGTGGGTGTCGTCGATGACGGGTGGTACGGCGCTGGCGGGAAAAATTAACCGCAACCTGGCACGCGCCTGCGCCGAATTCGGCATGGGCATGGGCCTCGGGTCCTGCCGCCAACTGCTGTACAGCGATGAATTCCTGCCCGATTTCGATGTACGTGGCGAAATGGGCGCCGACCTGCCGCTGTACGCCAACCTGGGCGTGGCGCAGGTAGAAAAATTACTCCGGCAAAAAGAGAGCGACCGCATTCCGGCGCTGCTGGAAAAACTCCGCGCCGACGGATTGTTCATTCACGTCAATCCCTTGCAGGAAGCCATGCAACCGGAGGGCGACATGTTTGAGCGATCGCCGCTGGAAGTCATTGAGGAGGTACTGCAAACCCTCGATTGCAAGGTGATGGTAAAGGAAGTAGGGCAAGGATTCGGCCCCGAAAGCATGAAGGCGCTGCTACAGTTGCCCCTGGCAGGCATCGAATTCGCAGCGGCAGGCGGCACCAATTTTGCCAAACTCGAACTGCTGCGCAGTGAACCGGAAAAACTGCTGATATTTGAAAAAATAGCCGCTGTCGGGCATACTGCAACAGATATGGTCCAGTGGGCTAACATACATAAAAAAACGCTCCGGCTTGAAAATCTGCCCTGCCTGATCCTTTCCGGCGGCGTCCGCGATTTTCTGGACGGCTATTATTTATTAAAAAAATCGGAATTTCCGGCGGTATACGGCCAGGCTTCGGGTTTTCTGAAACACGCGCAGGGCGAATACGCCGAACTGAAATCGTATGTGCAGGCGCAGGTGCGCGGGCTGGAACTGGCCCACGCGTTTTTACAAGTCAGATAATTTTTAGAAGTGAGCGGGCGAGAGCGTGATAGGTGAGAGCCGAACGCGAAGCCTCTCACGCTCTCACTTTCTCACTCTCTCACTTTTATGTCTAAGACAATAAGCGGCTTTTCCAAACTCGGTAAACAAGAAAAAATCAACTGGCTGGCCGAACACTTCAGCGCCGCACCGCAAGACTTTTCCCGGGAACTATCAGCCTGGCAACATCCCGACGCCAAGGTTCAAGGCATCGTCGACGGATTTACAGAAAACGCCATCGCCAACTACGTGCTGCCGTATAGCATCGCACCCAATTTTGTCATCAACGGCAAAACCTACGCCGTACCGATGGTCATCGAGGAAAGCAGCGTGGTAGCCGCCGCCAGCAGTGCCGCCAAATTCTGGCAGGAACGCGGCGGGTTTCATGCAGAAGTGATCGGCACCGTGAAACTCGGACAGGTGCATTTCCGCTGGTTCGGCGGGCCGGAACGGCTGCGGGAAATTTTCCCGAAACTGCAATCCCGGCTGCTCGATTCCTGCGCCGACCTCGTCGCTAATATGGAAAAACGCGGCGGCGGTGTCCGCGGCATAGAACTGATCGATTTCAGGGATGTGGAACCCGATTATTATCAGTTGCGCGTCGCTTTTGAGACCTGCGACAGTATGGGCGCCAATTTTGTAAATTCCGTTCTGGAACGTTTTGCCGAAACCCTGGAAGCATTTTTTACCGATTCTGCCGAGCTCGCCGATACGGAACGCGACGTGGAAGTGATTATGTCGATCCTTTCCAACTACACGCCCGACTGCCTGGTGCGCGCCTGGGTGGAATGCCCCATCGCAGCCTTCGCCGACCTGGCCCGCAGCCAGGGCATGGATGCCGGTACGCTGGCCGAACGCTTCGCGCTGGCGGTCCGCATTGCACAGATTGACCCTTACCGCGCTACTACGCACAACAAGGGTATTTACAACGGCATCGATGCGGTCGTGCTGGCCACCGGCAACGACTTCCGGGCCATCGAGGCTTGCGGACACACCTACGCTGCCCGCGACGGCCAGTACCGCAGCCTGAGTCGCTGCACCGTGGAAAACGGCCTGTTTCATTTCGAACTGGAAATCCCGCTGGCCATGGGCACCGTCGGCGGACTGACAGCGTTGCATCCGCTGGCCAAACGTTCGCTGGAAATACTCGGTCATCCCTCCGCCCGCGAACTGATGTGCATCACGGCTGTGGTCGGACTGGCGCAGAATTTCGGGGCTGTCCGTTCACTCATCACCACCGGCATTCAGCAGGGGCACATGAAAATGCACCTGACCAATATTTTGAACCACCTGGGCGCTTCGCCGGAAGACGCAGCAGCAGCGCAGCATTATTTTCAGGCGCAAACGGTGAGTTTCAGTTCGGTGCGGGCGTTTCTGGAAGGCCGGCGCGTAACACCGAACCCCACAGTATCACCGAACCCCAGTTCGGTGTAACACCACCGAACCCCAGTTCGGTGCAGGTGTCACCGAACTGGGGTTCGGTGCTACACACTCCGCTGCGCCTTTTCCCACAAAACCGACTGATTTCCCCGCACCATCCGTACAAAACCGGCGTACATGGAGTAATTCATCACGCAGAAATAGTAGGGAATAAAAAACGCTTTCACCTTCATCTTTTGCCGTTCGAGCACGTAGCCGGCCAGCGCCGCTGCATAAAAAAGCACCTGGGCCAGCAGCAGCCACTTATACAAGGGCAGCCCCCGGGTTGCCAGTGCAATATTTACAAAAAACAGCACCGGCAGGAACAAGGGCGCGAGCGTCCAGCGCAGCACCCGGTGCGAGATGTATTGAAAAGACAAAACCCCATACCGGAAAATATTGAGCAACGGCGCCAGCCTGACCACCGCCTGTAGTCCGCCCGCCGCGATGCGTACCTTGCGCTTTAACTCTTCGGCTACAGAAACGGAGGACGTTTCGGCAGCATAAGCGCCGGGTTCGTATTGCACCCGGTAACCTTTTTGCGCAATGCGCATGGTGAGGTAAAAATCTTCCACGATGGTATCCGAAGGCACGTGCTCGTACACTTCGGTGCGAAAAGCGAACAGTTCGCCCGCGGCGCCTACCACCGACCACAATTCGGCATCCCATTTCTTGAGGGTGCTTTCATATTTCCAGTAAATCCCTTCTCCTGCACTGCTGGCGTCATCCTTGTCTGCCATGGCGATTCTTTTTTCCCCGGCCACGGCGCCTACCTGCGGATCGCCGAAATGGCGCACAATGTTGAATACCGCTTCCGTGTTCACAAGTGTGTTGGCATCGGTACTGATTACGACAGGTGTTTGTACATACTGCATAGCCCGCTGGAAAGCGGCTATTTTGCCCTTCCGTTCAGGTTGGTGCAATAATTGCCATTGCACACCTGCAGGGAATGGATACGACTGCACAATAGCATCGGTTCCGTCGTCGGAGCCATCTGTAACAAACAAATAACGAATCAGGGGAGCGGGGTATTCGAGCGCCAGGGAGTTGGCGATTTTTTGTGCGATCCAGTCTTTTTCATTGTAGGCGCACACGACAAAGGTGACCTCGGGCAAAATAGTCGTCTCAGGTGCACTGCGGGAAAACAACCTTTTTACCTGTACGCATGCAAACAATACCACCCCGTAGCCAAGGTAGGCATAAAAAACGACGAACATGCCGCTCCAAAACAGGGTCTCGAGAAGTTGCGTGTGCATAAAAGTAAGATCGAATGGCGGGCAAAGATAAGCAGGCAAACAGACGCCGGGGCAAAAAATCCTTTTGGGGCAGTATACATCCAACGGATGATGCAGGTCGTATGTATATTAGGAAAGCGCTGATATGAAAGTGTCTGACTGCGATAAATTTAAAAAAAGGTACTCAAATTGACTCCCTGGTGTCGATGATTTAATCGCCTTTGGTATTTTTTTTGCACAGATAAAATATTATCTTTGCAACAGCACAAATTTTAACATAAAGAAGTTTCTTTATTTTAAAAACTGGCGCAATCCTTGACATATATCCCGTTTTCGGATATTATACCCGTCTGAAGTACTTGCAATTGAGCAGTCTTCGCAATTTTATTCTTTAATCCCGCAGTACCTATGTCGTAATACTCTGAATCAGAAGACAAACACTTTTAATCCGTAACCATAATCATCACGATAATCGTGCAATTCCATGAATAAAAAGGTACTCATTATCGAAGACCACGACAGTCTTCGGTACATTATTGGCGCGTTCCTGTCAAAAAAGTTCGAAGTTGTAGGAGCGCGAAACGGTCTGGAAGCCATGAGCTGGCTCAGCAAGGGTGTAATGCCCGACGTCATCATCTCCGACGCCCGTATGCCCGAATTAGACGGGGCATCTTTTCTTTCCAATCTTCGATGTAGCGGTCTTTTTTCAAAAATTCCTGTGGTTATTATCAGCGGCGCTGATAGTAGTGAGGAAGAACAACAGTTTCAAAAACTGGGCATCTCCGCCTATTTTCGCAAACCTTTCAATCCCGTCCATTTACAGGATCAACTGATCCAGATTGTCGGTTAGAAATCCGTTGACGCTGCATGGACCGGGAGGAGTGGTTTGCGAAAAATCCAATGCCTTCATTTGACTCGTATAGCTTACGAAACGATGTTGTATTGCTGAAATTTTTATACCGGAGCGCTCCTTTTATCTGATGCAGCATTGAAAAAACCGCTGTATTATGAACAACACCTCGACACTTGAAATAATTTTACCGCCTGTTACGCGAAGCATATTCTTTGTAGGATTTGAAAATACCCTGCAGAGCAATATTTTACAATTTCCTCAAAACGACCCCAACTACGTGCCACTGCTGGAGAACAATCCGTTCAAGGTATTTCAGTGGCTGGTCACGCATATCAATGATCCGGAAACGGCCGAACAAAGCGCCGTCTTTTTTAAAGCCGACTGGCTGATCAACGACGATTTCAGGCTGGTGAAACAAATCATGGCCCACCCGCGCCTGAGGCGAATCCCGATGATCGTTCTGGCCGACGGCACCTGCCCCGTTTCTACGGAAACGCTCATCGCCAACGGCGTCGACGACTGTTATGAAAGCCCCGTGGAATGGAGCGCCCTGGTAGCGCGACTTGAATTTCTGATGCAGTTCAAACAGAAAATACTGGCTACTTCCAAACATGCTGTTCAAAGTGATTTTAAATTTAAAATCACCCGCCTGAAACGGCTGCTCGATATCATCGGAGCCATTGCAGGTATCATCCTGACGTCGCCGCTCTGGATTCCCACGGCCATCGCCATTGCGCTGGAATCGCCGGGCCCCATCCTGTACCGCTCCCGGCGTGTCGGCAGGGGCTACCGCCTGTTCGATTTCTGGAAATTCCGTTCCATGTATCAGGACGCCGACCAGCGTTTGCAGGAATATCAGCACCTCAACCAGTACCAGGGCAGCAAAAAGCCCGTGTTCATAAAACTGGCGCACGACCCGCGTATTACCACCGTCGGCCGGTTTATCCGAAAATACAGCATCGACGAATTGCCGCAACTGCTGAACGTTTTGCGTGGCGACATGTCGCTGGTGGGTAATCGCCCGCTGCCGCAATACGAAGCCGAAATGCTCACCTGCGACGAGTGGAGTACCCGCTTTATGGCGCCTGCCGGCATCACCGGATTGTGGCAGGTGACCAAACGCGGCCATTCGCACATGAGCGTGGAGGACCGGATCAACCTGGATATTGTGTATGCGCAAAGCCACGACGTATGGTCGGACCTGAGCATCATGCGCCGCACTTTTGGCGCGTTTATCCAGCATGAGAATGTCTGAACCGAAGGTTTCGCTGATTACCGTCAATTACAACCAGGCTGAAATAACCTGCGCTTTGCTCGAGAGTATCCGGCAGCAGGACTACCGGAACGTGGAAGTGATCGTGGTGGACAATGCCAGCCGCGAAAACCCAGCAGCACTGTTCCGCGAGCGCTTTCCGGAAGCAGTTTTTCTGCGCAGTGAACAAAATCTCGGGTTTGCCGGCGGCAACAACCTGGCCTTGCCGCATGTGTCGGGCGATTTTCTGTTTTTTGTCAACAACGACGCCGAACTGACCGACGGCGCCATCCGCCATCTGCTCGACATTTTTGAAGCGCACCCAAAGGCAGGAATTGTGAGTCCGCTCATTTGCTACATGCCGGAAGGCAACGCCGCGACCGACCTGATTCAATATGCAGGCATGACGGCGGTTCATCCGCTGACGGGCCGCAACCGGACCATCGGCAATAAAGAACCGGATAGAGGGCAGTTTTCCCAACCCGGGCAAACTGCCTATGCACACGGCGCAGCCATGATGGTCACACGGCACCTATTGAAGCAGGTGGGGCCGATGTCGGAAGCCTTTTTCCTGTATTACGAAGAACTGGACTGGTGCGAACGCATTCGCCGCGCCGGCTGGCAGGTGTGGGTACAACCACTTGCCCGCATTTTTCATAAAGAAAGCCTTACCGTGGAAAAAATGGGCGCCCTGAAAACGTATTATCTTACTCGCAACAGGGTGTGGTTTATGCGCCGAAATTTCGGCTTTATACAACGGGTTGGATTTCAGGTATTTCTGTGGCTGGTAACGGTCCCAAAAAATGTAGCCCTGTATGCCGTGCGTGGTGAATGGACTAATTTGCGCGCTTTCCTGCGCGGCGCAACGGATGCTGAGGTTTCATCTGCAAGGCACGAACAGGTGAAATCTCCGGTATTGGAGGTTTAGTATCCAAATAGAGTAAAATGGCAAGTATTATTTACGTTGTTTTTTCCATCCTCTCCGGCCTGGTGCTGGCCCAATTGCTGTACCCGTTTTTGACGGTTTTGCTGGCACAACTCTTTGGAAAAGAACGTATTAAAGAAGATAAAGCCGCTGCCAATACAGATTTCGACTACGCGTGCATCATCACCGCCTACCGCAATGCCGCCATTGCCAAACCGCTGGTAGAATCGCTGCTGCGGCAAACACACGACAAACAACTGATTTACCTGGTGGCCGACGAATGTCCCGAATTCGATTTCGGGATTACCGACGAGCGTTTCATCCCGCTCCGTCCCGATCCGCCCCTGCGGCTAAAAGCGAAAAGTATCAAATACGCTATCGCTCATTTCCGGCGCAGGCCCGATTACATTGCCATTTTTGATGCCGACAATCTGGCGCACCCGCAATTTCTGGAAGAAATAAACAAATACGCTGCCTCGGGGCTGCTTTGTATACAAGGGCAACGCACCGCCAAAAACCTCGACACCACCTACGCCGCGCTCGACAGCATGGGCGAGCACTACAAAAACTACATCGAACGCTACGTCCCCTGGCTGCTGGGCGGCTCTTCAGTCATCAGCGGCTCGGGCATGGCCACCGAAACGGCTTTGTACGAAGCCTATCTGGCCTCTCCGGAAATAGAACAGGGCCAGCACCAGTGGAAAAAAATGCTGCAGGAAGACAAGATCCTCCAGAATTTCATTCTCCGCCGGGCCGGCACCATTGCCTACGCCATCCGGGCGCTGGTGTATGATGAAAAAGTGGACTCCGGCGCAGCCGTCGAAACGCAGCGCAGCCGCTGGCTTTTTTCCTATTTCCAGAACCTGCCCAATTCGGCCGGACTACTTTTTAAAGGCCTGATCCGATTGAATTTCAACCAGTTGTATTTCGGGTGGGTGACGCTGGCTTTGCCGATGTTTATCCAGGTAGGTGTAGCGGGTGTGCTGATGGTAGTTGGGCTGCTGGTATCGCCGTTCTGGTCGCTGGCGCTGCTGCTCGGCCTCACCATTTTTTCAGTCAATATTCTGCTGGTGCTTCAACTCGACCGCGCACCCAAACCTGTGTGGGATGCGGTGTGGCAGGTACCGAAATTCGTTTGGCGGCAGTTTTCGGGGCTTTTTAAAATGCGCGACCCGAACAAACATTTCCAGCATACGGAACACAAAAAATACGTGTCGGTCGACGAGGTCGTCGGGCGCACGGAACCGCCTCCTGGCGACCAACCCTGACCGGCCGTGCAGCAACGCATCGAATACATTGATTTCGCAAAAGGATACGCGATTTTCACCATCGTGTGCTACCACGCGTTGCAGCAGGTGGCGCTATCTCCGCTGATGCAAAAAGCGATCATTTTCGGCGGCACGGGTGTGCACCTGTTTTTTCTGTTATCAGGCTTCGGGCTGGCCTGGTCGGCCTCAAAAGACTCGACCCTGCAGTTTTATCGCCGCCGGATGAGCAAAGTATGGGTGCCGTATGTGGTGGTGCTGACCATCAGTTGGGCTGCCGCCGCCTGGCTCGGTATTTTTCCCGACGGTGCAGGTGCCTGGCTGGCGGGTGTGGCGCTTTACCAGATGTTTTCGGAGCGGTATATTGAAAGTTTCGGCGGGCATTTCTGGTTTATCAGCACGATTTTTCAGTTTTACCTGGTGTTCCCCTTGCTGACGCGTTTGCAAAATAAAATGTCTGCAAACGTTTTTCTGGCGCTGGCATTTTCCATTTCCATAGGCTGGTGGTTACTCGTTTATTTTTCAGGAAAAAGCGACCTGCGCGTTTGGAACAGTTTCTTTTTGCAGTTTTTATGGGAATTTGCCATCGGTATGGCCCTGGCACGGGAAGTGAAGCAACAACGCATCGATCTGGGCCGGGCGCTGGAAACGCCGCGTTACGACTGGCTTTATCTGGGCGCCGGCATTGTTTTTACCGCGCTGATGATCGGGATTGTACTGAAAATGGGTGCGGCAGGCCGGATTTTTAACGACGTTCCAGCGCTGCTGGGTTATACCGCGCTGAGTCTTTTTATCTACCGGGTGGGACGGCGCGCGCTGCCGTGGCTGAATCGTTTTTTCCTGTGGATCAACGGATTTTCGTATTCCCTTTATTTGATTCACGTGCTGGTGCTCCACTTATTCCTGCTGATCGCAGGCGTTTCATCGCTTCATTATTTTACACTTTTGCTGTACCTGATCCTTACTTTGGGGCTGGCATTCACTTTCGAACATGCCAAAAAAGCAATCGGATGAATAATAACAGGCGTATACTCTGGTTTTCCTTGCTGCTCAACCTCCTGCTGGCGGCGGCGCTGTTTTTTATGGTCAACCGGCTGGGCGGCTGGGCCTACGCCTTGTACCGGCTGCGGCATGATGAAGCCGGGCTGTACCACCACCGCGTTCAACTGTTTGAAATGATGCACGCTTCTCCCGGCGCCATCGTTTTTCTGGGCGACAGCCATACGGAGCAATGCGAGTGGCAGGAGTTGTTTCACGGTGATTCGACGGTGATTTTGAACCGTGGCATCGTAGGCGACTACGTGAAAGGTGTGCTCGGCAGACTCGACGAGGTATTGCGGCACAAACCCCGGAAAATCTATCTGATGGTGGGTGTCAACGACCTCGTTTTTAAAAACAAACCGGAAGACGTCGCCACAACCTATCGCGAAATTGTAACCCAAATCCGAAGCAAATCACCGGATTCGGAACTCTTTTTGCAGAGTGTGCTCCCGGTAAATAACCGCATCAAAAAAACGGGCGTGAACAACGAAACCATTCGCGCCCTGAATACCCAAATCGCCGCGATCGCCCGCGATTACGCGTTGCCTTACATCGACGTGTACGCAGACCTCAAGGATGCCGACGACAACCTGAATCAACGATATACGGAAGACGGCATTCATTTGAACGGCGTGGGATATGCGGTTTGGAAACAGCGAATTTTAAAAAAGTGATGACTTTATGAGGTTGATGAGGGTTGATAAGGTTGATGAGGGTTGATATTCAGCCACTCGGAAAAGAAGAATTTCTACATTCATCGAGTGGCTGAATATCAACCCTCATCAACCTTATCAACCCTCATCAACCTCATAAACTTATCACTGACTACTCACAACTGACAACTGACAACTCACAACCTTGGTTTTCAACAGTCTCACCTTCCTCATCTTCATCCTCCTCTTCTTTCCGCTCTATTACGGAACGAAAGGTCGCTGGCGCACCTGGGTTTGCCTGGTGGCGAGTTATATTTTT
>Ga0209717_1001765_pt1 | contig 22436 bp, 20 predicted proteins | sample AD_UKC048_MetaG_FD_184418 | JGI IMG/M metagenome (GOLD analysis project Ga0209717, IMG submission 184418) | Active sludge microbial communities of municipal wastewater-treating anaerobic digesters from USA - AD_UKC048_MetaG (SPAdes) (version 2) | ecosystem: Engineered > Bioreactor > Anaerobic >... | reverse complement strand
CCATCATGAAAGGGTGGTACACTTTCTGCCGGAATGTCAGTTCATCCTCCGGCTTCCCGGTGATAAAATTCCCGGATTCTATCCTAAAAGTGGTACACTTTGCCCAGGAATCGGTGGTACACTTTCGTCAGGAATTACTGGTACACTTTGCTCAGGAATCACTGGTACAGTTTGGGCAGGAATATTCAGGAAATAGGTGTGAGGATACAGCAGTCGGTTCATTTCAATTAATAATTACCAGTTTTTTTGCATCCGGCTTTTCCTGTGCTACGGACAATAAAAGGTAATAAACGCCAGGTTTTAGTGTTGGATATGAGATCGTCTTGTAGTATTTACCCGGATTCTCAGCAAATAAATCAAATTCATAGATAATGGCTCCGGTCGGAGAAACGAGTAATAAGAGGATTTCTCCTGTTTTCCTTACATCCATATCAACGGTAAAATCTCCTTTTGATGGATTTGGTCTTATGGAGACTATCCGACAGGTTGGAAATTCACCGGGAGGAACAATCATTTCGTTAACCCCCAGTGAGGATCCTCCTTTCGGTTGTAACAGGATATCAATCCATTCCTTCCGTTGCCTGTTAAATTGATTCTTCGATTCGGGAATGATCTCCGGATGTTTGGTGACGAGGACGGATCTCATTCCTGTATCGCTGTTATTCTGCATGAAAACATAGGCCAGGTCGATCAGGGCAAAAACGGAGTCGGCCTGCGTTCCCGGGTTGAAGATGATCGAATCGAGCGAATTGATAGCCTGCTGGTAATGCTGATCCCTGATGTTGCAATGAATCGAAATCCATTCGGCGGTTTTTCCGAGGAGGCTGTCGCCCGGATTTACAGACAAGTTATCGCAGTAAGCTTTTAACGTGGCGTAATTTGAATACAATGCAGGGTTCAATGCAAACAGCTCCTTTAGCGACGCCAGCCCAAACCGGTTATCCGGGAATCCGGCAATGATCTGTTTAAACCCGGATCACATTGTATTCGAATTCGGTGGGAAAGCTGCTGTAATTGAACACGCATTGGCGTCAATAATTGAATCATTATCAAAACTATTGTCAATGATATCAATAAATGATGCCTCATCCAACGGATCATGGATGGCAATGCTTGAATTAACAAAGCTATTGCCGTCTTCGATATTGATATTGCCGTTTGCCAGGTCTAACGCGCTATTGGTAATGTTATTCGGGCCGAGAATGTAAAGCTCATCTCCGGAGAATTCTATTTCAACATTACTTACATCATTCGATTCATTGATGGTATCCGTACCTGAATAAATGAAAAGGTTGGAATTGTCGATTTCGTTGTTGTTGGTGATCTTCAGGGTAGTCCCCGTGAATTCTAGGTCAGAGCCGGAGAACTGATTATAGTAGCATAATTCCAGCCTTCCGCCGGAAAAATCAAGCAGGGTATTGTCAAAATCGGATGTTGAAAACTTAAGCTGATTGCAAGAGGCATGAATGCTTGCGTTTTCGAAATTAAAAGCAGTAAGATCATAGTTTTTATCCGGATTAATGAAATTCACGTTGATGGTTGCCCCATTTCCGGTTTCAAAGTTCATATAGTTTGAACTGATATCCCCTACGATATTCACGAAACTTTGCCCGGAACAACCGATATACTTTGTATAATACCAATTGACATCCAGCGTTGCGCTATCCTGCACCAGGATCTCCGTACTATCGTTCAGGTAAAAATTCAAGGGATTCTGTGCGTTGGAATAATCGGAAAGGACCACTTCCGGGGCAAGGGTGAGTTTTCTTCCGATAAGAAAATTACCTGAAATTTCCTGGCTGGTATCAACCCTTCCTTCGATGCCGTTGAGGGTGAGGAGATCGCCGGTGAAGCCATGATTTTGGTAATTTACACCTTCGTTTTCGATTTGCCCACAAAGATATGCTGCATAATTGAAAGCTTCTCCTGTCTGGATATACCCATCATTATTGCCACCAATTTCAATATCGGGATTGACGTCTTCAGTATCTGGCCAGCAGTTAGGGCACAATTCCGATAGAATCTGAGAGCCGATCGGTGCATTATAATTGACAGACCACGGCTCGCCAATATTCGGATGGTATCCTTTAAGTGCTGTAGCATAAGCGTATGTCAGATAATTATAACCAAATATTCCATTAATTGACATCGGGTGAGCGCCATCGGTACAAGTCTGGACAGTTCTATGATTACCCTCCAATTCCTCAACAAAGCCCCCGGAATAGCAAGCATCGATTACGACTATTATTTCCGAGCAAACCATTCCCTGCAACATTGTATCTAATTCAAAGTCATCCAGTCCCTGCTCCTCATTTTGCAAAACTAAGTAAGAAGCATTTACGGTATCCTCTCGTAACATCCCATGAGTTGAGCAGTAGAAAAAGAAAATATCATCTCCTTCTAAGGTTGACTTAAGGCTATTCATTGTATTTTCAATATTTTCAAAGGTACAATCGCCGTCAAAATCGTTTAGATGCTCATCATCATGATCTAAATTTAATTCCCACATTGTGTAGGATGGTTTAAAAACAAAAATATTTTCATCTGAGAATCCATTTCGTTTCAAAGCGCTATACATGTGGCTTAAATCATTCCACCTAAGAGAAGTGATATCTCCTGAAAAAATAAGCGCATATTTATGCGGATCATTAGTATTACTGCAAACAATTGGCGCACCGGGAGGAATGATTTCCATGATTGTATCTGAATATGAAATTGAGATTTCATCCATTACATCTTTGTAGCCAAAGGGAAAGAAACTTTCCGCAATCCGCTGATAATTTCCGTTGGTCGTATCAATAAAAATATAACCGCAAGGATGTCCCCAGTTATATGCCGGCATTTCATCCACAAAAAAGAACCATGAAAATGAAAAAGGATTTTCTACTGAATCACCGACCCTTGTTATACAGAAATCAGCAGTATATACACCTGGTTTCATATAAATATTGAAGCCGACTGTATCGATTCCAATAATTTGAGTTTTAACCATTGATATTGCAGTTTCTCTGGAGATAGATTGGCTGAAGATTGAAGTAAAACTGCCAAACGTTGTGATTAATGTCAAAAGACTGATTAAGCGTGACATGGCAAGAATTATTGGTTAATATTTGATGATCTTATAAGTTAGCTGATTATTGTAACCATATGAAATACTAATAAAATAAAATCCATCAATCACTTCATTACCTGATGAGTCCCTTCCGTCCCATTCGATTTCAAGTTTCTCACCCGATTGCTTAGACATTGACTCAATTTCCCCCACTCGTCTTCCAAGAATATCTAAAATTGAGATATTTATTCGAAAATTCAATTCTGATTTTAATGAAATATTTACAATTGATTCAAAGGGATTTGGTTTGATTTGGACCTCCAACTTGCAGGAATCTTTAAAGCTTTCATCAATCCCAACAGGATTTTCATAACTAAAACCACCAAAACCATCATTCCATAGTATTTTAAAGGCATTCCGGGGAAGATATCCATATAAAACAATGTCTTTAAATTCATCTCCATTTATATCAGCGACTTCCGTTCGAAAGATTTCCATTGGACCTATATAGTATTGCTGCGGCGGATAAAAATTCCAATGTTGATCATTTATTGAAACATATAATGAATCCGTACACCCTGTCCAATAACAAAGTGCATAGCAATAATCATCATATCCGTCATTGTTGAAATCCGCGAAATCTGTCACCATGACCGGACCTATCAATGGTAATGTGTCTTTACTTAATATTTCTTCATTATTTAAATTTTCAAATAAAAATAACTGATCACTGTTGTTATGGAAAACCGCAATGTCATCTGGAGAGATCGTATTTAGTTTCATTATCGGAGTTGTGTTCCAACCTACCGGACAAAGCAGGGTCGTGTCGAAAATCAAATTGCCCCGGTTAATTAGGTAATGTGTTTTTAGCTGTATGAATGATAGACATACATCAGGTAAGTCATCATTATTCAAGTTTCCGATATAAGGGCTTAAACTGCCACCAATCCCATTATCATAGATAATATGATCTGTAAATATCAACTCTCCTTCATTTTTGAGAATACCCCATTTCATGTAAATATTCGAATATGTATAAACCAAATCGTTTAATCCATCTCCATCCATATCCCTAATATATTCAATAATTCTGTAATTTTCAGATGAAGCTATTGGTATTTCTTCTCCGAATGTACCGTCACCATTGTTATGAATGAATAAAATATTTCCGTTTCCTGAAGTTACAATATCAGGAAACATATCAATATCAATATTTCCACATCGCATTTGTATTCTATTTGTCCTGGCAATAGCTGTATTACTTAAAATACCCAACCCATCATTATAGAAAATATAAATGGTATCTGGAATAACACCATCATAGTTTGAACCCACAATGACATCAATATCATTATCAAGATCAATGTCGCAGGTTGTAATATCATTTATAAAAAAAGATTCAGCAATATAGTATTCCTGAGGGAATGCACCTTTAATTTGGATATTCAATAAAAATAGAATTGTAAGGAATTTAATCATACATTTCATTTTCAAACAATGTACTATCAATACCCAAAATTAGTATTTTTGATATTACTTTTTAATAATTTTCGTGAATAAAATAAACCCATCTCCTTCAGCAGCAACCAAATACACTCCCGCCGGGCATTCGAGGCCGGAATCGTCAAAAAAGGGACGCCATCCCTCGGGACGCCATCCCGGGGGATACGCGCATAAACAATGATATCAACGCTTCCATCCATATCCATATCGCAGGCATCGATGGCATGAACAAAGGAAGGCATCTCAAACTCCTGTGACCAACCCGGGCTGGCAATCAAAATGATGTGGGATATGATCAAAAATATTAGGAATCTTCTTTTCATCGTTAAAGTCTTTGAATGGCTAAAGTTAATCATATTTTATTCAGACTTATATGAAAAAAAGGGACCCCTAAGATGTTCGCATTTTGCGTTTTGCGTTTTGCATTTTGCATTTCATTTGGCATTTTGCATTTTCCATACTACTACTCTCTATGCCTTTAGCAATACCTTATCCCCTACGGGGAAATTATCACGAATATCCAATTTCATCTACAATAGCGGATCCGCTACGCGGAAGTGGGGAAACGGTCGGCGGTGAGCAGTCGGCGGTCAGCGGTCGGCGGTCAGCAGTCGGCAGTCGGCGGTCAGCAGTCGGCAGTCGGCAGTCAGCGGTCAGCAGTCGGCAGTCGGCAGTCAGCGGTCAGCGGTCAGCAGTCAGCGGTCAGCAGTCGGCAGTCGGCGGTCAGTAGTCAGCAGTCAGTAGTAGTTGGAAGTTGACAACTTTATGACCACTTTCTGACCACCTTCTGACCACCTTCTGACCACCTTCTGACCACCTTCTGACCACTTTCTGACCACCAAACGACACGAGCGCAGCGAGCTAATGACCTCTTCTCAGAACCACCGGTTCGTCGATAAATTTTTGCTGGGAAAGAGCGGCCCTGCGGAATGAAGGCCATTCGGCGGCGTCATAGATCCTTTTATTAAAGCCGGAGAGCTGGCTCATCGTTAATGTCGTGCCTTCCTTGCTAAGCTCATAAGACCCTTCATAAGAGGCAGTTGCGTCGGAAAATGTTTCGGTTGCAGGGCTGCCGGCCATAATGTATTTAGCCGGCAAAGCTATCGACTCGATAAGGCGAACCTGCCGTGAACAGCGGTCGCGGAAAGGATAACTTTTCGCCTCCGACCGTGTATCGATGTAGAGATGGTTCATCGCCCGCTTAAAGAAACCGGAAGCGATGAACGACTTAAGCATGATTTCATCCCCGTTCACAATCCCGTAACCCGGAACCCGGTACCTGATCACGATACGGATCGGTCCGGACAGGTATTCATATGGATCGCCGTAGTCGACCGACAGCATTTCCGCAGCCGGATGGACCCGCTTCAGCTCCATTTCGATGCCATGGTCCCACTGGTCTTTGTAATAGCCGGTGAACATCCTGCGGATCGCGCCATCCGACTGCCCCTCGGCACGGAGAATGATTTCACCATCCAGTGTCCCGTCGGCAGAAAGGGTCGATTTACCGGAAATATCGAGGTAATGATCCTCCGGGGGAGAGACGGGGGTCAGGCCCAGGTCGGCCCCTTCCGGCAGACCATAAAGGTAATTCTGCTGCTGCTCGGCGCTCGACCATAGCTCACGGATAAACGGCACCCAGGTAGGATCGAGGAGCTTGTACTGCCCGTCTTTCATTTTCACGACCGTCACGCTGTGGTTGAACTGGTCGGCCGGGATGTAGTCTATGCGGGAGCCGGCCATGGTCATGGCGGCGTACGATTCGAAGCCGGCGGCCCGGAGCATGGTCACGAGCATGCCGGCCTTATCCTTGCAGACGCCGCAGCGGTCGGCAAAGGTCATCTCCCCTTTGTGGAGGGTATAGCCTTCACCGCAGCCCATAGAGATGCCGGAATAGCGTATTTCGTCGGCTACCCAGTGGGTCAGCAGGGAAATGCTGTCCATTTCGGATTTCGCATCTCTCAGAATCAGGTCCACTTTGTCTTTGATTTCGGGGGTGTAATCGAAGCTCCCGAAGTCTTCGTTCACCTGGTAGAACCAGCGTGATTTGGCGTACCAGTCGGGGCTGGTCGACAGCAGCAGCTTGGGGGCGACATCGGAAAAGTCGACCATGTTCGGCTCGCGCTTCAGCGGTTTAATATCCTTTTTTACAAATGTATAGGTCATGGTATCGCCTTTGCGGGTGGCGGAAGAGCGCACGTCGCCGTTATAAAATTCATACTGGAGCACCTTATCAGCCGGGATATTCACACTGTAGACCTTTTCCATGACAGGATCGTCGCCATAGAACGGAACGATATCGTAGAAATGCCCCTTCATCGGCGGGATATAACGTTCATCGCCTTCCTGCTCCCCATCCAGCAATGCATAGGTAAATCCTTTGCGGAAGAGCCACACTTCGACGGCGTCGCCCGGTTCGAGCCTTCCGACCTCGATCATCTTTTCCCTGGCGCCCCAGTAAATGGCTCGTGCCGGCGCCGGGTAATCCAAAACAGGATTTGAAATTTCCTCGACATTTCCTACAGTCCTATTGTCCTTCCGTCCTCTGTAAACCACTACCTTTTTGATTTCGACGGCAGCGGAGAGCGGATCGTAATCTATTTTCACCACGCTCATCTGGAGTGCTCCGGCGGGTGTCATCACTTTGTACAGCCGGTGCATGTTGACATACGTAAGGCCGGATTCCTGCACATCGGCCGTCGTGCTGTCGAATACGACTACCAGGTTGGCGCCGGGATAGTTTGCCGGGTCGATGGATTCAAGCCGTTCGCCGGCCGGCTGGGAAATGGCTGCCAGAAGTCCATTTGCAAGAAGGAAAAAGAGGGTAATTCTGCGAAGCATATCGGATGATTATTTGAAAACGTACATTTCCACAATATTAGGAAATTTTAATGGTATACGTTAGGTTCATTTTATAATCTAAGATTTTCAAATTACAAATTACAATCCTGGATCTTTAGCCCAACAAGTAATGGTATTCAGGGTGGCGTTCGATATACCGGGTGGTAAAGGTGCAATAGGACCTTACTTTGAGGCCTTCCCTGGCCGCAAATTGCAGCGCCTCTTTTGCCATTTTCCCTGCGATTCCCCTGCCTTCAAACTGTGGAGGCACTTCGGTATGCAACATAACGAACAAGCCGGCTTTGATCATATAGATCAAGACAGCCTGGTGGTCATCATCGAGATCAACTTCGAACCGGTTGCGGGGGAAGTTATGATTGACAAAAACATCAGAAAGATCAGGGGGCATAAAGGTTTTATTAGCCTGGTAAAGGTATAGGTTTTTGATAGACAATCATGCGATATTAAAAAATTGGTATACATGAAATGATGAAATAAATCACATAAATTGGTATTACTTGTATTACCCTTGTAAAATATTGGTGGGGAATAAAGTGAAAGAGATCATTAAATTGATTGAGAGCAGGGGATGGTATCTTGTTTCACAGAAGGGAAGTCACAGGCAGTTCAGGCATGATTCAATTCCCGGCAGGGTAAGAATTGCTGGAAAACTAAGCGATGAAATGCCCAAAGGAACGACCAATTCGGTGTTATACCGAGTCTAAACAGAGCCTGTACCGATTTTTCGGTATTTGCGTATTCAATGTAGTTGTTCTTCCCTGTATAACTGACAGGGAAATTATTTATATTCGATCTACATAAAAATAATAAATCGTATTTTTGCCGCTGATTTCAACTGTTTAGAAATGACACAGAAAAGAATCGGGATCTTTTACGGATCCAGCACCGGGCAAACAGAGGCGGTTGCTGAAAAATTGCAAAGAATAATTGGTGAAGACCAGGCAGACCTAATCAATGTTGATATTGCCACGGAAACAGATATAGAAAAATATCCGTTTCTGATTTTTGGAACCCCTACCTGGGGTGTCGGGGAGATGCAGGACGACATGGAAGATTTTGCAGAAATCCTTGCCAAAGCCGACCTGAAAGGGAAGAAAATAGCCCTGTTTGGCCTGGGAGACCAGGATACCTATCCCGACAGTTTCGCCGACGGCGTTGGTATGTTATATGAAAAGATCAAAGACCGGGCAAATATCGTTGGTTTCTGGCCTAAAAACGGGTATGTATTTCACGAATCGGAAGCTTTCCGCGACAACCATTTCGTCGGCCTGATCATCGATCAGGAGAACCAGTCGGCCAAAACCAACGAACGGCTTGAGAAATGGGTGGAGATGCTGAAGAAGGAATTTGTTTAATTGAGATGGCATCTCAAATCCACTTGCAATAGTTTGCTTTTACAACGCAGATAAGGTTATTAGCAAGTCTTTCTTGAAATATGAGATGCCATCTCATTATAAAAAAAAACCGGTCATAAACCGGTTCTTTCATTTATGAAAACAACTATATATTGAGTGAGGTTTTTTACTCGACCCTGATCTCTTTCGACATTTTCACCTCTTCTTTCCTGGGCAGGACAACCGTCAGAATGCCATTGTTGTATTCGGCTTTGATGGAATCTTTTTCAATGGTCTCATTCACTGTAAATGACCGGCAGAAGTTCCGGCGGGCAAATTCGCGCATCCTGTAGTTGGGTTCCGGCTTCGCCTCCTGGTTCTCCTCTTTCTCAATCACCCCTGAAATTGTCAAAACGTCCTTTTCAAGGTCGATCCGGAAATCTTCTTTGTTATAACCCGGAACAGCCATCTCGATCCGGAAGGAATCGGTGTTCTCGGTGATGTTAGTTGCGGGTGTCCAGCGGCATTTGCGCTCGGTTTCGCGCTCCTGGTTCATGAAGTCTTTCATAATCATCCGCATAACGGGGTCGTGGGATATTCTCATATAATTCATAATGCTTAATTTTTAATGTTTAATTCTCTATGGATTTATGAGATGGGGTTTTGTCAAGAATTGTTCCGGGGGAGAAAATTGCTAAAAATATGCCATAATGACGCTTTTCCGATGATTCAGAATGCCATTCTGGCTGATATTTTTGTGTTCTGTTTGAAAATAAAGAGGGTGTATTAATGTCATTTATTCAACCAAAAAGGGCACAAAGCACATCACAAAGGCGCACAAAGTATCAGATTATCAATTCATAATCTTTGTGCGCCTTGGTGAAATCCTTAGTATTCCTTTGTGGTTTACTACTGTTGATACAGCCTCTTTTATCTGAAAATAACCAGACCCCATTACCCGCAGTGGAAATACTTCTGCACCAGCTTCATGATCTCTGCTTCGTTCTGGCCTATGTCGCGACGCAGATGCTGATCGTCGAACGATTTGAGGTAACGGATGATCCAGTCGATCATGCCTTCGGAGAAAATACCGTATTTCAGGTACAGCGGTTTTTGTTTTTCGAGCGCCAGAGCGGATTCCCAGCAGGAGGTCGGAAGCTGCGACAGCCCCTTCAGACGGTCTTTGTGCTCATCTTTAAAGATATTGACATCGACATACGTCCGTTCGGCATACTTAAGCGAATCCTTCATTTCGAGGCCATGCAGGGCAGCCACAGCCAGGCCTGCTATGAGCAGGTAGATGTCGGCCGTGCCGTCGGCGCCGCGGTATTCCACAGTCTGCTTCTCGGTGAGGGTTGAATGCGGCGCCTCCTCCAGCGGATTCGCCAGTTGCACCATGTTGGCCTTACCGGTCCATCCGAGCGGCACCCTGACCAGCACCGAGCGGTTCCGGTCGCCCCAGCAAATGTTGGTCGGCGCCTCCTGGTGCGGCACCAGGCGGAAATACGAAGTCGGATTGATGTTCCCGAACGAGGTGAGCGACGGGGCAAGGTCCAGGAACCCGGCGATCATTCTCCGGGCAGTATCGCTCAGCCGTCCATTTTCGATCATCACATTTTTCCCGTCCTTCATCAGCCGGGTATGGATATGTAGGCCGCTGCCCGCTTTTCCCAGGGTGATCTTGGGCGCAAATGAGATCGTGACGCCATATTTGTAAGCCAGCGACCGGAGGATCCATTTTGCGATGAGTAGTTGTTCTGCTGCGCTTTCCAGCGGGCAGGGAAGAAATTCGATTTCGTTCTGCTCATACATCAGGTCACCAACTTCAAAATTGCCGACTTCCGAATGGCCGTACTTGATCTGTCCGCCCGCCTGGGCAATGGCCTGCATAGCTTCGGAACGAAGATGTTCCCACTTGGTGAAAGGTGTGGATTCATGGTAGCCTCTCTGGTCGACTGCCTGGAAGAGATCATCTTTCGGGCTGATGATGTAGTATTCCAGCTCGCCCATCACCTCCAGCTCATACCCTGTTTTCTCCTTCAGGGCCCGGTCGGCTTTCTTCAGGATATACTCCGGGCTGCTTTCCAGAGGCTCGCCATCTTTGTTAAAATAGGAACATATAATATCGATAGTTGGAATTTCCGTGAAAGGGTTAATAAATGCCGTCCTGTATTTGGGAATAACATACAAGTCGCTCGATCCGGCTTCAATAAAAGAGAAAAGGCTCGACCCATCGACCCTCTCACCCATTGTCAAAATGGTTTCCAGGTGATCCCGGCCGTTAATGATAAAGTTCAGTGTTTTCAGTCTTCCATCCCACCCGACATATCGGAAATTTATCATCTCTATATTATTGTCTTCCACATACTTGATGATATCCTGACGGGTAAACTCCTCGGCTGGTTTATTCAGATACTGCACCAGCGGATTCGGATTCATTTCGGTATTCGCTTTCATTATTATCATCTTTATAATTAGTATTTAACAAAGGACGGCAAACATATAAATTTTTGAACTATAAAAAGGGCCGGCCATGTAAATTAGATTGTTTCAAAACAATAACTAATTTTGTTGAAATTTTTGTGTCAAGATGGAAATCAGCAACGAGGTTATTTTTTTTTCAGGATTTATCGTATTAATCCTTTTCCTTTTATTCATCGACCTCGGGGTTTTCAGCAAGAACAGCCACATAGTATCGCTGCGGGAGTCGGTATCATGGACGATACTGTGGGTAAGCCTTTCGATCGGGTTCTACTTTTTTATCCGGCATTACGGAAACCTGATACACGGGTATGATTCCATCGCCGATATACAAGCCAGCATAGATAAGTTCAAGCACCCGATAAATATCGAAGGGCTGACATTTGACCAGGCACTGCAGGTTTTTAATAAAAATTTATCGATCCAGTACATTACAGGTTATATCATCGAATATTCTTTAAGCCTGGATAATGTATTTGTCATTCTGCTCATCTTCCTCTCTTTCAATGTCCCGGAGAAATATTACAAGCGGGTCCTGTTCTGGGGGATCCTGGGAGCCATCATTATGCGGTTCATTTTCATCTTTTCCTTATCGGCCATTATTTACAAGTTTTCATGGGTGATGTATATCTTCGGGCTCTTCCTGGTTTTCACCGCAATAAAGATGTTTCTGGATTTCATTAAAAAGAAAGAAGAAAAGATTGATGTGGAGCACCACCCGATGGTCAGGCTGACCAAAAGATTCTTCCCGGTTCACCCGAAGTTTGAAGGGAATAAATTCTGGATAAGGAAAAACAGGATCGTTTACGTAACGCCCTTGTTTATTGCCCTGATGGTTATCGAATTCAGCGATCTGATCTTTGCAGTCGATTCCGTCCCGGCTATATTCGCTGTCACCCGCGATCCGTATATCGTTTTCTTCTCGAATATTTTTGCGATCATGGGACTGAGGTCACTGTTCTTCCTGGTGTCGCATTTCTTCAGCAAGTTCTTCTACCTGAAGGTCGGGCTGGCTGCCTTGCTGGCGTTCATAGGGCTGAAAATGCTCACGCATGATTTCTACAAAATCTCCACAGACGCTTCGCTGATTGTCATATCGGCAATACTGGGACTGAGCATTATTGCCTCGCTGGTGCACAATAAAAGGGAACAGCAGGTCTAAGACCGATGCCCGGGATTATTTAATGATCAATCTCCTGACCACCTGGTCATCCCCGGCATTAATCCTTAACAAATAATATCCATCCTGTATTCCGTCCAACGTTATCTTTTCGATCACTTTTCCGGCATTCAGTTCACCAAAGTAGTGTTCAGCAGCTTTCCTTCCCATGATATCGATCAGTTCAACAGTAACTATTCCTTTCGACATCATTTCAAAAGTCACGTTGAAATAATCGTTGGCCGGATTTGGAAATACATTCAGGCCGGTCAGGTTGACCGACGGCTCAGGGATACCCAGCGTATTCGTAAACAGTACCGTACTGCCATCGGCTTTGACGCCGAGGAGCCCGAATGCAGGGCCGTCGTTATTAACCGTAGGATCCAGGAAGCCGGATGCGAGTAAGGTCAACGATTTGCCTTGCAGGTTCAGATCCTGTAAGTTGGTCTCGAAATAGGCGACCTCGGTGGTTCCCGATTCGTCCCTGACACTGAGCAAATAATTGCCTGTTTCCAGTTGCATGTAGCCATCAAACAGGCCATAGTCCAGGTCATCCACGATCGTTCCGATGCCGTCGCCAACTACAACAACATCCACCAGCGGTGCATCGGTCACTCCATGAAAGACAAGCACATCGGTATTGGTCGTTTCTGCCGCCTGCTCCAACGCTCCCTCGTAATCGAACACGGTGAATGGCTTTTGAGGATCATAACCGGTCGGGCTCAGGATACCGCCGGCTACCAGGATATATTTTTCATCTTCCGTGAAGGTATAGCTCTTCGACCACAGCGGATTGGAAGGATCCTGGCTGTCGGCTCCCTTGATGGCGATGGTTACCTGGGTGTTGGCCGGAACATCGAGGAACGGGCTGGCGGAGCGGAAAGCAAAGTCATCCAGGATCTTCGTATTGTCGAGCCAGACATCCACCGTCGAAACGACTGCATCGGCTGAATTGTGAATCACCTGCGCACGGGCCAGCGGCGTGTAAGCCTGCAATTCGATCAGGGCGCCGCCCTGTGCCCTGGCCAGCCACAAACCGAAGGCGGGGCCATCGCTGTTGTTACCGGGAACGACAAAACCGGAAGCCACAACGGAAACGGCTTCGTTTTCAAGACCCAACGTCTCCAGCGGGGCCCGGAAAGTGCCGAGAAGAGCTGAGTTTGATGCATTTCGAACCTCCAGGATATAATTTATGGCCGGTAACTCGAGATAATTACTGAAGTTGCCGTAAGCAAGATCATTCACAATCAGTCCGGCACCGAGGCCAACCTCAATAATATCCACCACCGGCGCATCCGTGGCGCCGTGATGGACCAGGATGTCGGTATATCCTGTCTGGACAGATTCCTCCCTGGCAAATCCATACATTTTAATATCAAAAGGTTGATCGGGATCATATCCGCTTTCGCTGATGATTCCATCGGCAACCAGGAGATAGGTCTCGCCTTCGACCAGGGTATAGTTACGGGCAAACATAGGATTATACGGATCCATGCTTTCGGGGCCTTTGATCGCGATAGTAAACTGTTCGTTGGCCGGGGCATCCATGAAGGCAGATGCTGTGCGGAAAGCAAAATTGTCGAGCAGCAGTGTCTGGTTCAGCCAGACATCAACAATTTCCGCCATGGTATCCGCAGAGTTGTGGATAATCTGGATGCGGGCTTTCGGGTCATACAGGGGGAGCTTTATCAGGTCTCCTCCGGAAGCTTTAGCAAGGTATAGTCCGAATTCGGGGCCGCCGCTGTTGTTATCGGGCACGAGGAAGCCGGATGCCACGACTGTAACCGCTTCGCCCTGCAGGCCCATATTGCCCAGCGGGACTGAATAAGCGGCAATCTTTGTCATCCCCGTTTCATCCCTCACCTGGATGATGTAATTAACGGTGGCCAGGCCGAAATACCCGGCGAATTCACCGTAGGAGAGATTATCTACCATAACGCCAAGGCCGATACCTACCTCTACCAGGTCAACGGTCGGCGCGTCGGTTGAACCGTGGTGGATCAGCATATCGGTTTGTCCGCCGCTGCTGGCTTCTTCCCTTGCATTGGGATAGACAAGCATATCAAAGGGGACGGCCGGTTCATAACCCGACTGGCTGACAATACCATCGGCCACAAAAAGGTAAGATTTGTCTTTTTCGAAATTATAGGTATTTGCCCAAACCGGGTCATCCGGACTCTGGCTGTCGGGGCCTGCAACGGTGATCGTCAGTTCCTGCAATGCCGGTACATCAAGAAATGCTGATGCGGTGCGGAATTCGAGGTTGTCGACCAGCAGTGTTTCATTCATCCAGATATCTACCATTTCGGCGGCATTATCGGCCGAGTTATGGATGAATTGCAGCCTGGCTTTCGGATCATAGACCGTCAGTTTGATCAGGTTTCCCCCTTCGGCGGTAGCCATCCACAACCCGAAGGCGGGACCGTTGCTGTTGTTTTCAGGGTAAAGGAATCCGGAAGCGATAAGGCTGATGGCGAAACCATCCAGGCCGATCGTTTCAAGCGGAAGTTCGTACGCGACTATTTTATTGGTTCCCGATTCATCCCTGATCTCGATGATGTAGTCCAGCGGTTCAAGTTCGAGATAACCGGCGAAACCGGTGTATGCCAGGTTGTCGGCCAGCAGGCCGGCCCCGGTGCCCACTTCATAGATATCTACAATTGGAGCATCCGTTGAACCGTGATGGATAAGGACATCGGTATTATCGGGGAAGAAAGCTACTTCACGGGCCTGGGGGAATAATTCCAGATCGAAAGGCGGTGCAGGATCGTATCCCGAAGGGCTGATAATGCCGTCGGCCACCAGGATATACTTTTCATTGACCGTCAGGGTATAGTTCCCCGACCATAGCGGGTCGGACGGATTCTCGCTGCCCGCTTCACAAACGGTGATGGTAATTTCCTCTTCCGCATTCAGGTCCAGGAACGGGGTTGCCGTGCGGAACGCCAGGTCGTCGGCAATGCGGGTATCGTTCATCCAGACATCGACAGTCGAAGCTGCTGCGTCGGGGGAGTTATGGATGATCTGCACACGGGCGGTAGGATTATAGGGAGGAAGCTCGATCAGGTCACCGCCGGCAGCCGTGGCAACCCACAGGCCGAAAGCCGGGCCGTTGCTGTTGCCGGCCGGATCGAGAAAGCCGGAAGTCAGCACGGTTATGGCCATTCCTTTGAATCCAAGGATGCGGAAATAGGCCGTATAGGTGTCGATCAGCGGGCTTCCGGCAGCTTCCGTCACATCGAACATGAAATCTTTGGTAGCCAGTTCCAGGTACCCGTCAAATTCGGAATATCCGATATTGTCGACGATAGTGCCAAGTCCAATGGCTATTTCATTGATATCCAGGTCAGGGGCGTCGGTGGAACCATGATGGGTGATCATATCGGTCATCTCTTCGGATGTCGCTATCTCCCGGGCTCCGCTGTAAACAGCCAGATCGAACGGGACATACGGATTGTAACCGGTCTGGCTGATCATCCCTTCGGCCACTATAACGTAAGTTTCATTATCAGTCAGTTCAACGTTTCCCGACCAGAGGGGGTTGTCGGGATTCTGGCTGTCGGCTTCGGCCACGACAATCGACACATTACCGGGAACGGCATCTGTGAACGCAGAGGCTGTCCGGAATGAAAAATTATCCAGCAATAGCGTTTCATCCAGCCAGATATCAACAGTCTCGAGTGCAGCGTCGGCCGAGTTATGGATGACCTGTATCCTGGCCTGTGAAAATCCTGCATTGACAAGCAGTACGAGTAGAATAGCAAAAAATAGTTTTTTCATTTTATAACGGATTATAACATTTCAAATATCTTCAAAATTTATTTTTACAAATATAGGATAAGTCGGAATGCAATTTTTCTCCATATTTGAACAATGACTAACAAATTTGGTTTAATAACATACAATTTTACCGTTATGGGAGAAATAAAGACAAAACCTACCGAATCGGATGTAAAACTATTTATTGACTCGGTAGAAAATGAAAAAAAAAGGAGCGACAGTTACGCGATCCTGGAAATGATGAGCGATGTTACCGGTGAGAAGCCCGTATTGTGGGGCACTTCGCTGATCGGATTCGGAAAATACCATTACAAATCCAAGAGCGGCCAGGAAGGCGACTGGTTCCTGACCGGTTTTTCACCCCGGAAGCAGAACATATCACTGTACCTCATGGCCGGTTATGTCAGGGGCGAGGATGAAGTATTTGACGACCTGATGAATAAACTGGGCAAATACAAAACAGGGGCCGGTTGTGTTTATATCAACAAGCTGGAGGATATCAACGTGTTGTATTTGAAAGAATTGATCCGGTTGTCGGTCAATTTTCTCAAAAACAAATATCCTGAAATATAATATGGATGGTTTTACATCCCGCCAAATCAGAATTCTTCATTATTTTTGATAGTAAAGATGATGTTTTATAAAAAGATGAAGGATCGCGAAAAGTTCCATTTCAGCAATTTTAATATTTCCAGTTACATCCGTGAAGAATCGCTGGGTGGATTCCTTTTACTTCTTACTGCTGTAATCGCCGTTATCTGGGCCAATTCGGGATTTGCTGATGCTTATGATAAATTATGGCATGAGATAAAACTGGGAATATCTTTCGGGGATTTTCAAATGAAATATTCACTTCAGCACTGGATCAACGACGGGCTGATGGCTGTGTTCTTCTTTATGGTCGGGCTGGAGATAAAAAGGGAATTGATTGCCGGGGAACTATCGACCATTAAAAAAGCATCACTACCCATAGCCGCAGCCGCAGGCGGCATGTTATTCCCAGCGCTGATCTATGTTGCATTCAATGCCGGCAATCCGGAACACCTCTCCGGCTGGGGCGTTCCCATGGCTACCGATATTGCTTTCGCACTCGGGATCCTTTCCCTTCTCGGGAGCAGGGTGAACATCAACCTGAAGATTTTCCTCACTGCCCTTGCCATTGCCGACGACCTGGGAGCTATCCTGGTCATCGCCCTTTTCTATACCGATACGATCAATATCATGCAACTGGTCAACGCCGGGATTTTCCTGGTCATTCTAATGGTTTCCAACCGGTTTGGTGTGCGAAGGACCTCCTATTATGCCATAGTCGGATTCCTCGGAGTTTGGATTTCGTTTATGTTCTCCGGTGTACATGCGACGATAGCCGGTGTTCTGATTGCCCTGACCATTCCGGTTAAAACGAAAATTACAGAGAAGGAATACGTCGACGAATTGTGTGTCCTGGTCGATAAGTTTGAACGGGAAAATCCTAATGATAAGGATCTGCTCACGCAAAGGCAGTCGCACCTGGTGTCAAAAATCGGCAAGCTCAGCGATGATGCAAATACTCCGCTTCAGAAACTGGAACACGCTCTTCACCCTGTAACGGCCTATATCATCCTTCCCCTATTTGCTTTGGCCAATGCAGGGGTGAAAATCGAAGGAAACATCCTTGACATGATGTTTCATCCGGTTGCCCTTGGCATTATAGCCGGTCTGGCAGTGGGTAAGATTTTAGGGATTTCATTGTTTTCCCGGCTGATGGTCAGGCTGAAACTGGCCGAATTACCCGAAGGTGTTTCATGGAGACAGGTTTATGGCGCAGGAATGCTGGCCGGGATAGGGTTCACTATGTCTATCTTTATTTCAGGCCTGGCTTTTAAAAGCGAAGAACTTATTCAGATAGCCAAAGTAGGTATTTTCACTGCATCCATTCTATCGGCACTGGTCGGAATGATCTTCCTTTACTCCTCAAAGACAAAAAAATAGGTCAGATTCATCATTATTATTTAATTTTAGATAATGTTTTCCGATGAATATTTTATGAGGGAAGCCTTGAAAGAGGCCCGGAAAGCTTTTGATCTCGACGAAGTCCCGGTAGGTGCCGTCATTGTTTGCAACGACCGGATCATCGGCCGCGGACATAACCTTACCGAGAGGCTGACCGATGTGACGGCGCATGCCGAGATGCAGGCTTTTACCGCTGCTGCCGGCCATCTGGGCGCGAAATACCTTGACGAATGCACCCTGTATGTCACCCTGGAACCCTGTGTAATGTGCGCAGGGGCCGCTTTCTGGACACAAATCGGGAGGATTGTCTACGGGGCGCCCGACGATAAAAGGGGCTACACCAAAACCGGCGCCGGTCTGCTGTACCCCAGGACAACAGTAACACCGGGCATTCTCGCGCAGGATTGCGCTGACTTACTGATCGAATTTTTCAAATCCAAACGGAACGATGCAACTGAATAAGACCAACCAGGGGGCGCAGGGTGTCGCCGCCGGAATTGCCGAAGTGGCATCGCTGCTCTGGCAAAAGGGCTGGGCGGAAGCCAGCGGAGGAAATATTTCGGTCAATGTCACCGAGTTTTATCCCAATGTCAGGATTGATTTCAGGACGTACCCGATGATCCCCCTGCCGGTAAAATATCCGGCCATTGCCCACAACTACATCTTCATTACCAGCAAAGGATCCAGGATGAGGACACTGGCAAAAGACCCCGGTTCCGGAATTTGCCTGGTCAAAATCTCCAAATCGGGTGAGGCGTACCAGGTACTGTTCGAAGACCCTGAAAATCCCCTGGTCCCCTCTTCCGAACTGCCCTCCCACTTTGCTATTCACAACCTCCTGGTGAAACAAAAACGGGAAGAAAAAGCAGTCGTGCATGCCCATGTACATGAAATGGTGGCGATGTCGCACATCAGCGGATTTAATAATGAAGCGCGGTTGAATGAATTGTTGATGGGTATGCATACCGAAACGGCCTATTTTATCCCGGAAGGAATGGGCTATGTGCCTCTTCTGGAGCCCGGATCGCAGGAGCTGGCCAAAGCCACCTTAAAATCGCTGAAAGATCATAAGGTCATTCTCTGGGAAAAGCATGGCTGCCTGGCAACAGGCAAGGATGTCGATGAGGCATTCGACCGGATCGACCTGGTGGCTAAAGCGGCGAAGATTTACCTGCTTGCCAGCCATAATCGACATATTCCCAGCTGATCTCATCCCCTTTGGCTTTCAGCAGTAGAAAGCCTTCCTCGGTGCCCAGGAACGGCCCTTCCCACCAGGCTGCCGATACAGCGCCAGCCGTCACATAGTTCGTCCCGAAAACGTGCAGAGATTCATAATAATGCAGATGGCCCTGTAAAACCAGCTTCAGGTTGTGGCCATTAAAAAGATCGATCACCTCTTTGGAATTGACGACGACCTCGTTTCGGTCGTTGGCTGCCGTGGCTCCCCTTAGAATTTGTGCTTCGGTTGTCAGCAGCGGGATGTGGAGGCTTATAATGATTGGCGTTTCGGCTCCGATGGAGGCGAGCTGTTCCCTGAGCCAGGCTATCTGCACAGCATCGACGCCACCCTCATAGCCGTCGCCGGTGCTGTCTTTTACTACCGAATCCAGGATAAATATGATCCATCCAAAGCGGTCGATCCGCTGAAATCTCGGTCCGATCCTGTTTTCAAACATTTTCTTGCCGTACTCGGGATGATTTGTATCGCCATCTTTCAAAACATACCAGCCGTATATTTCATGGTTCCCCATCGTATTGAAAACAGGCATATTGAACTCGGTCATCATCGTTGTGTAGATATGATACAGGGAATCAGCCCTCTCATAGGTCTGGCCCAAAGCATCCATTACCAGGTCGCCGCCCGTGATCACGAAATCGGGCTTCAATTCATTGACCTTTGTAATGGCCTTCCGGAAGCCCGAAATAGCGTCTTTCTCCCGCTGCACGTGAATATCGGTCAGAAAGGCGAAGGTGAACTCATTCTGCGCCTTTTCTTGTTGTGGCGGTTGTTGGTTGCAGGATGTGAAGAGGATCAGTACCCCTGAGATAAGAATGATTATAAATTTTGTTTTGTTCATAGTTGATGATTATTGTTTCTCACAGATTTCACAGATTGAGGACACAAAATTCACAGATATTTCCTTTTGGTCTGTTAAATATTAATTAATGATGGATGATCAGTTTCTTCACAACGACACCGATGCCGGTCTCAATCTTAAGAAGATATAGTCCCTCCATCAGGCCTGCAACAGGGATTCCGGCCACTGTGCCATTAGCCTCCTGAAGCCTCACCCGTTGTCCGGCGCTGTTATACAATTCGACGCGGTTAATTTTATCTGTGAATTTTAAACCGATAAAATCATCGGCCGGATTTGGAAAAACAGTCAACTCCATTTCTTCCCGATCATCATCCATACCGACCGCCCATTCTTCAAATCCGCCGTTTGCCACCAGGTTCGGGCCGCCCTCCTGGATAAACCTGACGTTATCCAGCCAAATATTTGCCTGTTTAGTAAATGTATAAAGATTAGGTTGATTATAGAATTTGATGAGGATGTAACCGACAACGGCCTGGCTCGGGACGGTCCCCTGCCAGGAAATCGTCACCCAATCGGCCGAATCCGCTGAAAACACGGGCGGTTCGCCGAAAATATCAAATCCGTAGGCATCGTAGAAATCGGCATAGATCTTCACCTGGCCGGCCGTATCGTTATCCAGGACATCGACCGAAAAAGTATAATCGGCGCCGGGGCTGATGTAAAAGATATCCGATACAAGGTAGGGCACCGAACCTTTGTTCAACTGCATGTGCAGCGATTTCTCGCCTTCGGTGAATACCGAATTATCCTGGAAAAGCGTGAAGTCCTCCCCGGGGTTGATCTCATCGCGGGTCCAGTTCAGCGGAACCTGGGCGATTGATTCAACAACTATTGAAAAGAAAAGTGTAAGTGATAGTAGCAACTTCATTCTGAAAGGAATTATTTATTCAGTAAAAATAATATAAAGTGCGATAATGTCAGAAGGTGGTCATTAGTTCGCTACGCGAACACCATAAGCTCACTGCGTTCGCGTCATTATTATATTGATCATATGTCGGCGATGATCCCTCGCCGATAAGCTTTTCAGGACATGCTGCCAACTTTTTGTATTTTAGCAAAAAAATCAGCACCATGCTCGTCATAGGAATCGCCGGTGGATCGGGGTCGGGGAAAACCACCGTTGTCAACAAGATCATCGAGGGCTTGCCGCCAAAGTCGGTTTCCATCATGTCGCAGGACGCCTACTACTGGGACAACGGCCATTTGTCGCCGGAGGAGAAAAAGCTGATCAACTTCGACCATCCCGATTCGATCGAATGGGAGCTGCTCATTCATCACCTCGATAAGCTGATAAAAGGGCATTCCATTGAGATGCCGCGCTATTCTTACGTGGAATGTGCCCGCTTGAAAGAAACGGTTAAGATTGAGCCCAAGCGGGTGATCATCGTCGAGGGCATCCTGATCCTCACCCACCCGGAACTGCGTAACCGGTTCAATGTGAAGGTATTTGTGGATGCCGATGCCGACGACCGCCTGACCCGCATCATCCAGCGCGACATCCTGGAGCGCGGCCGTGATGTCGCCATGGTGCTGCGCCACTACGAGACGTATGTCAAACCGATGCATCTGCAGTTCATCGAGCCATCGAAAAGGTATGCCGACCTGATCATCCCGCAGGGAGGAGAGAACAGCGTGGCGATCGACCTGCTGAGCAGCCGCATCAACTGGAAATTTAACCAGGAGAGATGATCCTCATCGGCGACACCGCAGTTTCCGACGACCTGCACCTGGTCAGGTTCTGCTGCCACCTGGCGCGGTGCCAGGGGGCGTGCTGCGTGGCCGGTGACGCCGGCGCCCCGCTTGAAGAAGAGGAGATAGCCATCCTGGAAGACGAGTTGGAAGCGATAAAGCCGTTTATGACCGAACGAGGCATAGCAACGGTTGAGAACTCCGGTGTTTTTGATTACGATATTGCCGGAAAGTTTGTCACGCCCCTGGTGAACGACGGCGAATGCGCGTTTACCAATTTTAACAACGGGATAGCTTATTGTGCCATTGAAAAGGCCTGCAGCGAAGGCAAAACCCGTTTCCTGAAGCCTGTTTCATGCCATCTTTACCCGGTCAGGATCACGAAATACGCCACATTCGAAGCGGTGAACTACCACAAGTGGAATATTTGTAAACCGGCTCTGAAGCTGGGAAACAAAGAGGGATACCGCTTTACAAATTTCTGA
>Ga0209717_1001762_pt1 | contig 22457 bp, 24 predicted proteins | sample AD_UKC048_MetaG_FD_184418 | JGI IMG/M metagenome (GOLD analysis project Ga0209717, IMG submission 184418) | Active sludge microbial communities of municipal wastewater-treating anaerobic digesters from USA - AD_UKC048_MetaG (SPAdes) (version 2) | ecosystem: Engineered > Bioreactor > Anaerobic >... | reverse complement strand
GTGGAACTTAAAAAATTTAAAAAAGCGTCATCAGGATATAAAAAGGCAAGAAAAAAGTTTGGGGTAAAACCCGGGCAGTTTTTGGCGGGCATGATAGGCAATTTAAAAAAGCAAAAAAATCCTTTGGCTTTTGTTAAAATCGCAAAAATAGCCGCTGAAAAAAATCCTTCAATTGTGTTTAAATTCGCCGGTGACGGGCCGTTAAGGCTAAAGACAGAAAAAATGATAACGCGTTTTGGCTTGCAGGATAAAGTTCAGCTTTTGGGGTGGATTGACAATCCGGAAGAATTCATGGCAGCGTGCGATATGTTCCTGCTTACATCTTTATGGGAAGGGCTTCCGTGCACCCTTGCGCAGGCAGCGGCCGCAGGAAAGGTGTGCGCGGCTTCGGATATTTATGGGAACAGGGAAATGATAAAAGGCCTTGGCGCGGGGTATCTTTTTAAACCGGAAGACTTTGAAGCCGCGGCGTCTTATATATATGAAGAGTCAAAAAGTGGCAAAAAGCCGGTTTACGGCAGTCAGGCGGCAAAATACCTTTCGCAGTTTGACGCGGATATTATGGTAAAGCAGCATGAAAAACTGTACCTTATACGGTAAAATTTTTTTTATGCGTGTAAACCAAAATAAACCCTTTTGCGTCTATCTTAAAGAAAACCGGAGGTTAAATATATTAGAAATTCACTTTTAGCGTATTTTATGATATATTTAAATTCCAATCAAAAAAAGGAGGGAAAGGCAATGATGAAAGCAAAAAGTGTGTTGTTTTTGGTAATTTTCTCGGTTTTTGCGGCAGCTGTTTTTGCGGGTGTGACTGAAAATGCGGAAGGCGGATTCAAAGGTTCTGTAACTGAAAAGGTGGAAAAATTAATGGCCACCAATCAGGACACGGAGCGGACCTACTATCCAAGGGATATGAGGCCGAATGACATCGCGATTGTGGGCGGAATGCCTTTAATCGCCGGAGTTGCTTACGGCTACAACATCAACCCAAACTTCCAGATAGCCCTTGGCGCCGGAGCGTTCTTTCCGGGAATCACGGCTGACTTATCAGTAAAATGGTTCTTTATGCCTACTACTATTACCCCTTACATCGCGGCGGGTATGACTTACGTCGGCGCGCTTGACAAGACGGTTATGGCAGGGCATTTTGACGCGGGTGTTGACGTGGCGCTGGAAAACGCGCTTGGCATAAGCCTTGGAATGGTTTACATGAGAAGTTTTTCGGATATGGCAGACCCGTTTGACACGGCGTGGGGCGAAACAAACAAGATAGACAACCTTGGGCTTCAGGGCGGAATTCACTTCAGGTTTTAATTAAAAAATTATATAAAGGAGGAAGGCGTTATGAAGAAATTGGCAATGGTTTTAGCTGTGCTTGTAATCGCCATGGTTGCGGTTTCATGCGCGGGGACAACAGTAAAAAGGGTTGAAACCGACACTGTTATGGACCTGTCCGGAAGATGGAACGATACGGACGCCCAACTTGTGGCGGAACAGATGGTAAAGGAAATGCTTGAAAGGCCGTGGTTAAGAAGGTTCCTTAAGGAAACAGGAAAAGAACCGCGCGTAATTGTGGGCGATATCAGGAACAAAACAGAGGAACATATTGAAGTTGAAACATTCAGGAAAGATATTGAAAAAGAGCTTACCAATTCAGGCGACGTGCGTTTTGTGGCAAGCGCGGCTGAAAGGGAAGAGATAAGAAAAGAACGCGAAGATATGCAGGAATACTCTTCGGAATCAACAATGAAACAGTTTAAGAAAGAAACAGCGGCTGACTATATGTTAAAAGGCGTCATCACTTCAATTTCTGACGCGGCTGCCGGCAAAAAGGTAATTTACTACCAGATAGACCTGGAGCTTTTTGACACTGAATCAAACGAAAAAGCATGGGTCGGACAGAAGAAGATAAAGAAAATAATAGACAAACCGGGAATAGGTTTCTAATCAGTCATGAAAAAGATAATCCTCATCACGGCACTTGCCGCCTTTTTTCTGGGCGGCTGTGCCGCGATGAGTTTTTACAAAAAAGTGGACATGCAGATGGGCGCGGGGCAGTTTGCCGAAGCAGACAAAGTAATTGAAGAATCAAAGGACAATTACAAAGGCGAACACGAACTGCTTTATTATTTTGACAAGGGCGCCATTCTTCAGATGATGGGCGAATACAAAGAAAGCACGAAACACCTTGAAAACGCCGAACTGAAAGTGGAATCGCTTTACACCAAAAGCGCCACGCAGCACATAGGGTCGTTTCTGACAAACGACATGAGCCTTCCTTACGAAGGCGAGGATTTTGAACAGGTAATGATTAATATTATGAAGTGCCTTAATTTCCTGTATGCCGGGGACGCGTCCGGCGCGCAGGTGGAGGCAAGAAAAGTAAACAACAGGCTTAATCTTATAAATGACAGGTACGAAGGAAAGTCAATATATAAAGAAGACGCGTTTGCAAGGTATCTGTCCGCGATAGCGTATGAATTAAAGGGCGATTACAATGACGCCTATATTGATTATAAAAAAAGCCTTGCGGGGTATACGGATTACGCCTCGCTTTACGGCACTGAAATTCCGCAGAGGGTAAAGCTTGACATATTAAGGACAGCGGAAGCGTTAAAGTTTTACGACGACCTGAAAGAATATAAGGAAGAATTCGGAATTCAGTCCTACCCGCGGCACGCGGACACAAGGGATAAGGGCGAAGTTATATTTGTGGTGTACGACGGCATGGCCCCTTACAAGGTAAGCAAACAGCAAAACGCGGCTGTTAAGGATAAAAACGGAAAACCGTATCTGGTAACAGTGGCTTTCCCGGTTTTTATGCCGCGCGGCAGCGTTGTAAATTCGGTTTACGTTGACGGCGAAGCCCCGGCTTTTGAGGCGGAAAACCTTACAGCCATAGCGCTTAAAAATCTTGAACATAAAAACGGCCTTATATACGCGAAAGCTGTGGCAAGGGCTGCGGCAAAATTTTTCGCGTCGCAGGCCTTATCCGATAACGGCAAGAACAGCACAATGAGCCTGCTTATGAACATTTATAGCTATGCGTCGGAACAGGCGGATACAAGAAGTTGGAGGACGCTGCCTTCAAGGTTTATCATCGCAAGGAAGTATTATCAGCCCGGCAAAAGGACAATTAACCTGACCCTTGATACAGCTACAGGGCGCAGGGAAATACCGTTTGAGATAAAGCTTAAAGCAGGTTCCAAAAAAATAATTCCGGTTTATGCCTTTAACTGAAGTAAACAAAAAATGAATTGCTTCCGTCAAACTGACAGAAGTAAAAAATGAAAAGGAGGAACAGAAAAATGAGACTAAAAACATCGGTTACGGCGGTGCTGGCGGTTCTTATGGCCGCGGCGGTTTATGCCTACATACCGGAAAACACGGAAGAAAACGGTTTTGACCAGAGGGTGGTTACGGCGTCAGAGGATGTATCCGCTCTGGTGGAAGACGGGGTAAAGGCAATAAGGCAGGAAGTTGTAAGCTCCAGCTACAGTAACGAACGCACAAGCGAACTTACGGGGCGTGGAATAAAGGAAAGCGAAAGCGGCAGCGAAGAAGTGGCCTCAAAAGAGATACTTTATTTTGAGCCAAAAGAAGAGATTTATGAAGCGCAGGAAATGATGGATGAGATGCTTCTGTGGCTTGAAGTTTACCGCACAACAGACGGAAGCGATGTGGTTGTGTTCAAGAAGATAAAAGAGCTTGTAAAGTCAAAGAAAGCCAACATTGACAGCCTGATAGACGCCTTAAAATACCAGAAAGACAACAAGGATTCTGTGCTTGAAATTAAGAGAAAGATAAAGAAAAACGACAAGGACCTTAAGTTTAATTTAAAAAGGCTTAAAGGGGATATAAAACTTATTTCAGGAAAGCCCCTTCCGGAGCCTAAAGAGTAATAACGGGCAGTATTCAAAAGCCGGGGCTATAAGCCCCGGCTTTTTTATTTTCTTTTGTTCTTGATTTCCAGCGTGTTCTTAATCATCTTGCCAAAGCTGCGTTCTTTTTTCTTTCTTTCCAGCGCAGCACCTTCATCGGTCTTGGACCGTATAAATTCCATTTCACGGCGCAGTTTAAAGTAGCTTCTTAAAATCTCCGGCGCTATCAAGCCTTTTTCAGCCGCTTCTTTTACGGCGCAGCCAGGTTCGTTTTCGTGAAGGCAGTCCTTAAACCTGCAGTTCTGCGCGTATTCAAGGACAATGTCAAATCCGGGCGCGGATGCGCCTTCGTCATCCCAAAGCTGAAGTTCCCTAATGCCGGGCGTGTCAATAACCATGCCGCAGTTATCTATAAAATAAAGCTGGCGCGCCACGGTTGTATGCCTTCCACTGGAATCGTCCTCGCGGACTTCGTGAGTCTGTGCTACCTGCCTGCCGGCAAGGCTGTTTATAATTGTGGACTTGCCCGCGCCTGAAGAACCCACAAAAACAGATGTCATGCCTTCGCGCATAAAGTTTTTAAGATTATCCATATTGCTGCCGGTTTTCGCGCTTATTTCAATTACAGGAACAGGGGAAAGCAGGTTAATTGTTTTTTCAAGTATCTGCGGTGCTTCGGGGTTGATATCGGATTTGTTAAGCACTGCAACAGGCGAAATTCCCGTGTTTTTAATTGAAGCCGCGTATCTTAAAAGGCGCATTGGGTTGTAATTGTTGTCAAGGCCCTGAACCACAAAAATTGTGTCAATGTTTGAAGCCATGATCTGTTCCAAAGTTTTAACGCCTGCCGCTTTTCTTGAAAAGCAGGTGCGGCGCGGCACAAGGCCGTGTATTATGGCTTTTTGCTCGGCGGGAAATTCGGATACCGCTACCCAGTCGCCTGTCTTGGGGTAATCCGACGGCGTTATTGCGGTGAACATGAATCTGCCGGATACTTCGCCGGCTATTTCGGCTTCGCCCGTGTGCAATATGTACCTTTCCCTGTGCTCTGCTATTACGCGCGCGGGGGTAAGGCCTTCTTTTCTGAAAGGTTCAAATTCCTCTTCAAACCTGCTGTCCCATCCCAGTTGTTCCTGTGTCATAGCAAAATACTACCACTCCCCGCGAGTATAATCAATAGGCCTATAAATTGCTGTTAGCGGTTGCAGCCCATGAAAGAAGAATATCCTTTATTTATCTTGAGTTATCTGTTAGATTTTAATCAAGACATCAAAGAATCATATAGGGTTTGATAAATGGAACGGCAACTGGGAATGATTTTATCCAATATACATTATCGCGTTATAATAAAGGCATAATTACTTTTATTAAAAATAGGAGTGTTTAATTGAAAGAAAATATATTAATGAAAAAAGAAATTGTAATTTCTTTGATACTTCCGGTAGTTTTTTGGGGCATATATTATTTGCTATATTTAATTGGTATAATGGCGAAGGAGCACGATTTAGAACTTCTTGATAAGATAGATTTTTGGGTTGTTCTAATATATTGGATATTTATGAGTGTTGCTATGCCGATAATGTATATTATTCAGATAAAAAGAATATTGAAATTATACAACTGGACATGGAAATTACTGGTTGTATATATTTTATATATGCCAATAGTATTAGCTCCGTTATTTTTGAGTCTATTTATAAGAAATTAGAATGTAACTACCGAGAGTTTTTTGTGTAATTACAATAAAGCGGTGCCGGGTCTTGAAAGTGGAAAGTAAAAGCGATAATCCCCTGTAAGGCAAAACTCCTTGTGCATAACCCTTTTTTATGATAAAAATGTATATTCCCGTATAAAACGGAGATTTTGACATATCAGGAGAGTATATATTTATGGAAAAAAAAGACACTGCCATACACATGCCAAAGACGGATTTTCCGATGAAGGGAAACCTTAATCAGAGGGAGCCGGAGTTTTATAAGAAGTGGGAAGATGATAAGGTTTATGAAAAACTCCTTGAAAAGCGTAAAAAAGAAAACGCTCCTTCATACATTCTTCATGACGGACCGCCTTATGCCAACGGCAATATTCATATGGGGCATACTTTAAATAAAGTTTTAAAAGATATTGTTGTCCGCTACCGCTCGTTTAAGGGTTATTACTCGCCTTACGTGCCGGGATGGGACTGCCACGGAATGCCCATTGAACACAAGGTCGCGGAGAATCTGGGCAGCAGGGCCAAAACAATGACAAAGCCGGAAATACGCAGGCTGTGCCATGAATACGCGATGAAATATGTTAAATTGCAGGGCGACCAGTTTAAAAGGCTTGGAATAATGGGCGACTGGGAAAACCCGTACCTTACCCTTAACAAAGAATATGAAACCAAAATGGTTGATATTTTCTGGGAGATGTATAAAAACGGCCTTGTATACAGGGGCTTAAAACCCGTGTACTGGTGCTGCAGGTGCGAAACCGCGCTGGCAGAAGCAGAAGTGGAATACGCGGACCATAAATCAACATCCGTATTTGTAAGGTTCAAAATCAAGGACGATTCCAAATCAAAAGCCAAACCCGGCAAAGACGCGTATGTTGTTATCTGGACAACCACCCCGTGGACGCTTCCGGCAAACGTGGCAATAGCGCTTCACCCGGATTTTGATTACGCCGTATATGAAGCAGCAGGCGAAAAGTATATTCTGGCAAAGGGTTTAAAAACTCAGTTTGAGGAAAAGACAGGCATATCAGGGCTTAAGGAAATTTCCGTGTTTAAGGGCAGGGATTTAGAATATGCCGTGTGCAGCCACCCTTTTGTTGAAAGGGATTCGCTTGTCATAAACGCGGATTACGTGACTTTGGAAACAGGCACAGGCTGCGTTCATATAGCGCCGGGCCACGGCCACGAAGACTACGTGGCGGGATTAAAATACAACCTTCAGATATTAAACCCAGTGGACGCAAGCGGGCATTATACAAATGAATTTGAATTGATGAAAGGCGAACACGTTTTTGCCGCCAACCTTAAAATAGTGGAACTGTTAAAAGAGAAAAAAGCGCTTTTAGCACAGGAAGAAATAACCCATTCATACGCGCACTGCTGGCGCTGCAAAAGCCCCATCATTTACAGGGCGACCAACCAGTGGTTTATCTCCATGGAAAAAAATAATTTCCGCGCCAAAGCGTTAGACGAAGTCAAAAACGTAAAGTGGTTCAATGAATGGGGTGAAGACAGGATATCAAAGATGATATCAGGCAGGCCGGACTGGTGCATATCGCGTCAGCGTTCATGGGGCGTGCCTATTTTTGTATTTACCTGCAAAGACTGCGGCGAATCAATAGTTACAGAAAAAACTATCGCGAAGGTAAGGGCGCTTATTAAAGAAGAAGGCAGCGACGGCTGGTTTAAACATACGGCAAAGGAAATCTTGGGCGAAGAGTGCAAATGCCCCAAGTGCGGCTCCGGTAACGTGGACAGGGGAAATGATATTTTTGACGTTTGGTTTGATTCAGGCGCTTCAAGTTTTTCCGTTCTTGAAACAAGGGATGATTTATCCTGGCCCGCTGATTTGTACCTTGAAGGTTCGGACCAGTACAGGGGATGGTTTCAGTCATCGCTTCTTGCCGCGGTTGGGTTCAGGGGCAAGGCTCCGTTTAAATCCGTAATCAGCCACGGCTGGATACTTGACGGCCAGGGCCGAGCCATGCACAAGTCGCTTGGCAACGTAATAAACCCGCTTGACCTTATTAAAAAAGGCGGCGCGGATGTTTTAAGGCTGTGGGTCGCGTCCGAAGATTTTACCGCGGACCAGTCCATATCAGAAGAAATTATGTCAAGGGTGACGGACTCTTACAGGCGCATAAGAAACACCTTCCGCTATATGTTAAGCGCGGTGAACGACTTTAAAAAAGAAAACGCGGTGCCGTATGAAAAATTATCCGCGTTTGACAAATACGCGCTTCACCGCATGCAGGTGCTGCTGGATTCGCTTGATAAATACTATGAAAGATTTGAATTCCACAGGGTCTACAGGGAATTTACAAATTTATGTTCCACCTTCCTTTCGTCATATTACTTTGATGTGTTAAAGGACAGGCTGTACACATTTAAAAGCAATGGCATTGAACGCCGCGGCGCGCAGACCGTCATATACAAAATGCTTATCAACCTTACAAAGGCAATAGCGCCGGTGCTGGCGTTTACAGCCGATGAAGTCTGGCAGTTTATACCGCAGGAATTAAAAAATGAAAACCATATTCAGCTTGAAAAATGGACAAATGAAAAAGAGCCGCTTTTAAGCGATGAAGAAGTGCAGGGCTGGGAGATATTCAATAAATTAAGGGACGCGGCGCTTAAGAAAATAGAGGACAAAAGGAAAGAAAAAATAATAAACCACCCTTACGAGGCTGTTATAAACATCAGCTACGCTTCCGCGAAACTTGACAGGATTTTAAAGAAACTTTCAAAAGAAGAAGTGGAGCAGATGATAATAGTATCAGGCGTATCTTACAGCCCTGCCGGCAAACTTGAAGATAAAGAGTGGGATTTTGGCCTTGAAATAACAGCCGGCAAATCAGACGCTGTAAAGTGCGAAAGGTGCTGGAGATACACGGACACCACGGGCAGCAATCCGGAATATCCGGGGCTTTGTTCAAGGTGCGTGGAAAATCTGGGTTAACCGGAGGCGGCATGAAAAAAGAAGACAGCCCCGTGAAAAAGAAAAAAACCGGCAATAAAGAAAAGGTGCTTGCCTATGATATGAACCTTATGCAGAAGGTCGCGGCAATACTTGAAGCCGGAAACATAGAAGAGTTTATAGACGTGAAAAAAAGGCCGTTCAGGCTGATATTTTTAAATTTTATTATAGGTTTATCCAGGGGCGTCGGATTCCTGCTTGGCGCGACCGTGGTGGGTGCGATAGTGCTTGCCATTTTAAAGAGCGTTTTTGTAAAACTGGGAGGCATGCCGTGGTTTGGATCCCAGATAGCCGACATTCTGCTTTATGTCAAGGAAGTGACAGAGCAGGCGCAGCAGGCAGGAAGGTAACAAATGGAAGAAAGGCTTAAACAGACAAAAAGAGGCATAAATTCCATAAGGGCGCTGTTGTCCCTTGTAATTTTGCTTTTGGGAATTTACAACGCGGGCGCCATAATTGAATCCGCGGGGTTTATTTTTTTCTATATTGCAATTGTAATAATATCCAATGTATTTTTTATAATGCTGCCGGAAAAAATGTACGAAGGCATGAAATTGCATTACATTATTTTCATACTTGATATAATACTTGTATGTTTCGGCGCGTACTGGCTGGGCGGCGTTTCTTTTAAGATGCTTATGGTAATATTTCTTGCGGTTTTTATGGCTGCCTTAAGCCAGTCCGTCGGGATGAGCCTGGTAATTGCGGCTGTTACAACGGCTGTTTATGTGATAATAAGTTCAACGGGCAGGGAAACCGGTTTTGCCGGACTGTTTCAGGAAAAAGAGATTCTTAATATCCCGTTTATTTTTGTGGTGTCGCTTCACGCAAGTTTTATTGCGGAGAAAGCAAATCAGGAGCTGGAAGAAAAGAAAAAGGTCAGGCAGGCTTACGGCGAGCTTGCGGAACAGTTTGAAGGTTTCCGCGGCGACATTCACACCTTAAATGAATTTCATTCAAGGGTGTATGATTCTTTAAAACAGGCCGTCATAGTCACGGATGCCTCCGGCGCTGTAAAGGTTTTTAATTCGCGGGCTGAAGAGATTTTCGGCATAAGAAGGGGCAAGGCGGTTAATTTAAACGTTAACCATCAGGAAGGATTAAGCGGGCCCGCAAAACTTTTAAATGAACTGATGCTTAAAAAACAGCCTTCTGATAATAAGGAAATATCGGTTATTGAATCCGGAACCGTTAAAAAATTGCGCGCGAATACAGGAAAAGTAAAAGACAGGGACGGAAATATTATTGGATACATATTTTCCGCAGAACAGTTTTTTTAAAGGAGAAAAAATGAAAACGCTTATAATCACAATTTTAACAGTGCTGGGAATTGACCAGCTGGTCAAATTTATTATTAAATCCACGATGACCCTTTATCAGTCTATACCGGCCATCAAGGGGTTTTTGAACATAACATATATTGAAAACAGCGGCGTATCTTACGGCATGCTTGGAAATATTAACCACCCCGCGAAAAGATGGATACTGCTTGCAATAGTGGCGCTTGCAATCGCCGCGATTCTGACCTACTGGTACAAATACAGAAGCCCGAAATTTTTATACAACTTCAGCTGCGGGCTTATAATCGGCGGCGCGCTTGGGAATTTTGTTGACCGGCTGCTGTTCGGAAAAATAACTGACTTCATAGAGGTTTATCATAAATCGTGGCACTTCGCGGTATTCAACGTGGCGGACAGCGCGATAAGCGTGGGTGTTTTCTTTTTCATTATTTTTATGCTGATATATGGGGAGGATAAAAATGCACCCCGTAATAGCTGATTTTGGTTTTTTTCAGCTGCGTTCATACGGCCTTTCAACGGCAATAGGCTTTCTTGCCGGTATTCTGCTTGCCGGAATGCTTGCGAAAAAAGAAGGTTTTAAAGGCGAACCCATAACAGACCTGGGCCTTGTTTCCATAATAGGCGCGGTAATAGGGGCAAGGATTTTATACGTGGGGATATGGTGGGATGAAGTGTACGCGAAAAACATAGCGGATGTTTTTAAAGTCTGGGAAGGCGGGCTGGTATTTTACGGCGGCCTTATAGGCGCGATTGCCGCGGATATAATCTGGCTGAAGCTGAAAAAACTTCCCATATTAAGAATAGGCGATATCTGCATGCCTTTTGTCGCGCTTGGCCACGCCATAGGAAGGATAGGGTGTTATTTTAACGGGTGCTGCTACGGCGCGGTTGACGAAAAGTGCGGCGTTGTTTTTCCGGAAATAGGCGATAACCTGCCCCATCTTCCGGTTCAGCTTTACGAATCAGCGCTGAATTTTTTAAATTTTCTTTTCCTTCTGATTTTTTACCGCTCGGTCAAAAAAATAAAAGGGCTGATTTTCTTTTTATATTTTATGAATTACGGCATAATACGTTTAATAATGGAAACCTTCAGGGGAGACGCGGAACGCGGGCAGATTATGAATTTGTCAACCTCCACTTTCATAAGCATTTTTATGATTGCGGCGGGTGCGGCCGGCGCCGTGTTTGTGTTTGTTAAATGGAAAAAAAATCAGTCAAAGTAAATTCAGATGACAGGCCAAGGACGGATGTTTTTCTAAGGGAAACAACCGGCCTTTCAAGGTCTGTAATAAAGCATATGATGGAAAACGGCTATGTGCTTTTGAACAAAAAGATAACAGACTCCCCCGGATATAAACTTAAAAAAGGCGACATCATAGAATACACCGAAGCGCTTCCAAAAAAATTTGAACTTCTGCAGCAGGACATACCGCTGGATATTGTCTATCAGGATGATGAAATGATGGTGATAAACAAGCAGGCCGGCCTTGTGGTGCATCCGGCGCCGGGGCACAGCGAAGGCACGCTGGTAAACGCGCTTGTGGGAAGGCATATCAATGAAGAGGATTATGAAGGCGAAGGAAGCAGGATAGGGATCGTGCACAGGCTGGACAAGGACACTTCCGGCCTTATGGTGGTTGCAAAAAACGGGGAAGCCCATCACAAACTTGCCGCGCTTTTCAAGAAAAAAGAGATTACAAAGATTTACAGGTGCATTGTCCACGGAAGGGTGGAACAGGCCGGCCATATAAACACGCATATAGCACGGGACGCGGGCAACAGGCTGAAATACGCGGCAAAGTATTCGGGCGGCAAAGAGGCGTATACGATTTTTGAACCTGAAGAGATATTTTCAAACGCGACGCTGCTTAGGGTTAAAATACTTACGGGCAGGACGCATCAGATACGCGTGCACATGAATTACATAAAAAACGAGGTTGTGGGAGATCCGGTTTACGGAAACAGGTCAAAGGACAATGACCTTGCGCGGTGCCTTGGCTACGACATAAAAAGCGCCGAAGATATTTTTCCAAGGCAGATGCTGCACGCCAGCGTGCTGGAATTTGAAAGCCCGTTTTCGGGAAAAAAAATGTCTTTTAATTCCGCGCTGCCTGACGACATGAACAGGGTCCTTGGGCTTTTAAGGGCAAGGGCAAGATAAAGCCGGCAAAAAGGGAGGGGAAAATGATTTCAAAAAAACTTCAGCATATTGTCATAGAACTTGTCCACGGTGACATTACAGGCGTGTCCGCGGATATTATTGTAAACGCCGCGAATAATGAGTTATGGATGGGTTCGGGAGTGGCCGGCGCCATTAAAATAAAAGGCGGCCGCGAAATAGAAACAGAAGCCATGTCCAAAGGGCCGGTGGAGCCGGGACAGGCCGTGGAAACCGGGGCGGGTAAACTTCCATACAGGCACGTTATCCATGCTGCTGTAATGGGAAGGGATACTTCTCCTGACAGCGTTATCATAGAAGAAGCGGTTTCAAATTCCCTTAAGCTTGCGGAAAAACTGCAGTGCTCCTCCATTGTGTTCCCGGCGCTTGGGACCGGAGTCGGAGGATTCTCCCTGGAAAAATGCGCGGAAATTATGACAGAAGAAGTAAAGGCCTTTGACCGCGCTGCGCCTTTACACGTAAAAAAAGTCATATTCGCGCTGTTTTCACAGAAAGCCTTTGATGTTTTTGAGGCGATGTACAGAAAGATATCTTAATAACCTGCCTTCTCTTGATTTTAAATATTTTTGCGGCTATACTTTATCTGTGGTATTCAACAACAAGCATCAGATATAAGGGGCTGTAAGGGGAGGTATGTGTTATGGGTACAGTACACGTGGACTGCAGCGGTTTAAAATATCCGCTGCCTGTTTTAAGAATTGCCATCTATGTCCCTGATATGAAACCCGGGGATATAATGGAAGTAAACGCGGACTGCGACAATTTTGACAAGGATTTAAAGGAATGGTGCGGCCACACGGGAAAAAAGCTTATATCCTGCAAAAATGAGGCCGGCGAATACAAAGCGCAGATACAGTTTTAAAGCAGAAGCGTTTTTGTTCCGCATTGTAAAACAAAATGCTTAAAATCCCATTCCTGCCGGGGTTCAGGCAAATACCGGCTTGATTATGTAATTGGTTTCTGTTATAATTAAAATGAAGTTAAAGCCTGCACAAGTGCTTAACACAAGTGGGGAAGTTTCTTGCCCCACTTTTATATTTTTATAGAGGTAATTAAATGGAAGAAAAAGTATCTTTAAGGGACCTGATAGAAAAAGAGATAGAGCCGCTTGTAAAGGACAATTTCATGGAACTTGTGGATATTGACGTTTCCACGGGCCAGAGAAAACTTTACATCCGAATAAAGATGGACAAGATAACCGGAGGTATTAATCTGGACGAATGCGCCAGGATGAGCAGGCTGATTGACGACCTGCTTGTTGAAAAAAACACGGTGCATTCGGATTATAACCTTGAAATAAGCTCGCCGGGGCTGGACAGGCCGCTGAAAAAACCGGCTGATTATAAAAAGTTTGAAGGCAAACTTGCAAAGCTTACGGTATTTGAAGCCATAGAAAACGAAAACTGCCAGATAGGGCATATAAAGGAAAGCGACGAAGAAAGCGTTGTGCTGGCTACGAAAAAAGGCGAAAGAAAAATACCTTTTTCAAATATAAAAAAGGCAAATTTAGAAATTGATTTTTAAGGACAGAAGCGCCCTTATGGGCGTACACAGAAGAAAGCGGGGTAATAAAAAATGGGAAACGAAATTTTACAGATGCTTCAGCAGGTTGAAAAGCTGAAAAATATAGATGAAAAGGAACTGATTGATGCTTTTGAACGCGGCATCACGTCTGCCGCGAAAAAAGTATACGGCGTCAAGCCTGAAATCAGGGTGGAATTCGGCGAAGAACTGAAGTTCTTCTGGAAAAAGACCGTTGTGGAAAAAGCGTCAAATGATTTCACCGAAATAAGCTTAAGCGCAGCCAAAGAATTAAAAAATGACGCAGTGCTTGGCGACATCATAGAGGTCCTTTTTTATCCCAAGGAATTCGGAAGGATTGCCGCACAGACCACCAAACAGGTGATAACGCAGAAAATACGCGAAGTGGAAAAAGAACAGATATTTCTGGAAACAAAAAATAAAGAAGGCGAAATTGTGACCGGAACCGTACATACAATTGAACGCGGCGACGTGATTGTGGACCTTGGCGCCGTTGAAGGCGTTTTAAAAGTACGCGAGCAGGTTGCCCATGAAAAATACAGGATAGGCGACAGGATAAGGGCGCTTGCGCTTAAAGTCACGCGCGGCAAGGAAGGCGCGATTATGGAACTTTCCAGGACGCATCCGAATTTTATCAAAAGGGTTTTCGCGCAGGAAGTCACAGAAGTTGACCAGGGCACCGTTGAAATTAAATACATTGCCAGGGAACCCGGCGTTAAGACAAAGGTTGTGGTCGCGACAAACGATTCCCACATTGACCCTGTAGGCGCGTGCATAGGCGTGAAAGGCAGCAGGATTCAGACCATCATAAGGGAGCTTCACGGTGAAAAGGTTGACGTGGTCCTGTATGACGAAGACATAAAGAAATATCTGCAGAGCGCGATAGCGCCCATAGAGATAAAAGACATCTATATTGACCAGGAAAACCACTATACAATAATAGCGGTGCCTGACGAGCAGTTTTCGCAGGTAATAGGAAAAAACGGCATCAACATGAGGCTTGTGGCCAAGATAACAAAATGGAAAGTGTCGGTCCTGCGTTTAAGCGAGTTTACGAAAGAAAAGATTGAAGAGATGAAGGGCAATTTTAAAGACCAGGTGGCGTATGACCTTTTTAAACTTGGAGATGACATCCCGGTAAAACTTTTAAAAGAGCTTAAGAAAACAGGGATAAAAAACCTGAAAGATTTTGTTCATGCCGGTACTCCGGATATTATAAATGTCCTTGGCTGTGATGAAGAGGCTGCTGAAAAGCTTAAAGAAAAAGCCCAGGCACTAATTGAAAAGGAAGAACAGGGTGAATAAATGAGAATATACGAATTTGCTAAAAATCACGGTAAGGAAAACAAGGATATAATAAAAATCTTAACCGACATGGGCATTGAAGTCAAAAGCCACATGAGCAGCATGCCGGAAGAACTGACAGAAAAAATTGAAAAGATGCTTTCCGGCGCTCCGGTTGAAACAAAAGTACCTGCGGTAAAAGAACAGCCGCAGGCGGCGGTAAAAACCGTACCGGCTGCGCCCGCAAAAACTCCGGAAGCCCCTGCAGTTAAGGCTGCCGCGGTTCCGGAAAAGAAACAGGCGCCTGCACCGGCAAAGAAAGCCGCTGAATCCGTGCACGTGCCCGCACCCGAGCCCGCTGAAACTGCGCCTGCTCCGGCTGCGGCGCCGGCTGTACCGGCTGCGCCTGAAAAAGAGATCCTTGAAATAAATAAAAGTATGACAGTGTCGGAATTCGCAGCCGCGCTTGAAATAAAGCCCGTTGAACTTATTAAGAAACTTATGGGCATGGGCGTTTTGGCGTCAATGAACCAGGTGCTAAGCGAAGAAGAAGTACAGATAATAGCGGACGAATACAACAAGATAATTAAATTTAAGGACATATTCGGCGATGATATTTTCGCGGAAGTGCCGGATAATCCCAAAGACTTAAAACCGCGCTGCCCTATCGTAACCATAATGGGCCACGTTGACCACGGAAAAACATCGCTTCTGGATGCCATACGCGAATCAAATGTTGTAAGCGGAGAGCACGGCGGAATTACGCAGAAAATAGGCGCTTATAAAGTGTCAACAGGCCACGGCGATGTTGTTTTTCTTGACACTCCCGGCCACGCGGCTTTTACCGCGATGAGGGCCCGCGGCGCAAAGGCGACGGATATTGTAATTTTAATTGTGGCGGCCGATGACGGCATAATGCCGCAGACAAAGGAAGCCATAGACCACGCCAAAGCCGCAGGCGCGCCGATTATCGTCGCGATAAATAAAATAGACAAAGAAGGCGCGAACCCCGACAAAATCAAGCAGGAACTTACAAAATACGGCCTTGTCCCCGAAGAATGGGGCGGCAAGACCCAGGTTGTCGCGATTTCGGCAAAGAAAAAAATAGGCATTAATGACCTTTTAGAACGCATACTTCTTGAATCTGAAATGCTTGAATTAAAGACAAACCCGGACACATACGCGCAGGGCGTTGTCATTGAAGGAAGGCTTGACAAAGGCCGCGGCGCCGTGGGCACAGTGCTTCTTCAGAAAGGCACGCTGAAAATTGGCGACGCGTTTATAACAAATTACACTTACGGTAAAGTAAGGGCGATATTTAACGACCAGGGAAAAAGGTTAAAGGACGCGAAAGCCGTAATACCGGTGGAAGTGCTTGGCTTTGAAGAAGTTCCGAACGCCGGCGATAAAATAAAGGTATTCCCCAACGACAAAGAGGTAAAACAGATAGCGGCAAAGCGTTCAACCGACATCAGGCGTTTCCAGGACGACAAAAAGAAGAAAAAAATGACGCTTGAAGACCTGCATAAGAAAATAGAATCCGGGGCTGAAAAAAAGCTTCAGGTTATTATTAAAGGCGACGGCATCGGCTCTGTTGAAGCGCTGTCCGAAGCGATTGAAAAAATATCTTCTGATAACGGAATACAGGTTCAGGTAATCCACAAGGATGTCGGCGACATCACGGAAAGCGACGTGCTTCTTGCGGACGCTTCGGACGCCGTGGTTATAGGCTTCTTTGTTTCCGTGCTTCCGGCTGCCAAGGACCTTGCAAAGCAGGAAGGCGTTGAAATAAAGATTTATCATATAATCTATGAAGTGGTTGATTCAATAAAGGCTGCCATGGAAGGGCTTTTAGAGCCGGAATACGAACTTGTGGAAATAGGCGAAGCTGAAGTAAGGCAGGTATTTAAGGTTGAAAGCGAAAATGTGAACATCGCCGGAAGCTATATGAGAAAAGGCAAGGCTTATCAGGATTCCACGGCTGCAGTGAAAAGGAACGGTTATGAATTATTAAGGGCAGAGGTTAAAACGCTTAAGAGGTTTAAAGATACGGTGAAGGAAGTGAAGGAAGGGTATGAATTTGGAGTGGTAGTGGAAGGTTATAAAGAGCCGGCTGTGGGCGACACGATAATTTTCTTTGAAGAAAGGCAGAAATTAAAGAAACTGTAACCGGAAAAGCAGAGGCGCGCAAATGCAGGGCATAAGGAAACAAAAAGTTGAAAGCCTGATGAAAAGGGAAATAAGCACCATCATAATGAGGGAAGTAAAAGACCCGCGGATAGGTTTTGTCACAGTGCATTCCGTAAGCCTTACAAACGACCTTAGGGAGGCGCATATTTACATAAGCGTCATGGGGGATGAAGAACAGAAGAAAAAATCACTTGAAGGGCTAAGGCAGGCTTCCGGTTTTATCAGGGGGCAGGTGGGCGACGCCGTTAAACTGCGCCATACGCCGGAACTTATTTTTAAAATGGACAACTCTTACGAAGAACGTTTAAGGGTTGAAAATCTTTTCAGGCAGATAGAAGAGGAAAAAAAGCATGACAAAGAAACAGGCGAATGAAATAGCCGGGCTTATAAAAAAATCCCGCAAAATTCTTTTAACCACCCATATTAATCCGGACGGCGACGGCCTTGGTTCGGGCGTGGCCCTTCTGAATATGCTTTTAAAAATGGGAAAGAAGGCGGAATTTATAAACCGCGACCCGCTGCCGGACATTTATAAATTTCTGCCCCTTGCAGGCAGGGTGAAACATTCGCAGAAAGTTAAAGGCTGTTATGACCTGGCAATATTTCTTGAATGCCCGGATCTGGCAAGAAACGGGCACATTGTTGACCATATTAAACAGGCAAAGCGGACAATCAATATTGACCACCACCTTGGAAACGTGATGTACGGCGATTTAAACGTGGTGGAGCCAAAAGCCGCGGCTGTGGGAATGCAGCTGTATCAGTTTATGAAATTTAACGGGTGGAAAATAACCAAAGATATTGCCTGCGGATTATACACTGCAATAGTCACTGACACCGGTTCTTTTGCCTATTCCAATACAACTCCGGAAGTGCATAAGGTGATTGCAGAACTTGTATCGGCAGGCGCCAACCCGAATCAGATTTCCGGCGAAGTTTACGCGACAACCTTTTCCAGCACAAAACTTATGGCAAAGATGCTTACAGCCATGAAATTTGAAGGCAGGGCCGCGTGGAGCGTGCTTACCAAAAAAATGTTTAAAGAATCCGGGGCAAAAGAAAGCGACACGGATAATTTTATAAATTCAATCAGGTCAATAAGGGGCGTGGATTTGGCCGTGCTTTTTAAAGAAGTAACCGCGGATTCCGTAAAGGTTTCTTTCAGGTCCAAACACGGCGTTGACGTCAATATGATAGCCACGGAATTAAACGGCGGCGGGCATAAATACGCTTCCGGGTGCTTTATTAAAAAGCCGGTTAAGGAAGCGGAAAAAATAGTAATGTCAGAGATAAGGAAATACTTTAAGACCAGAAAGAAGTAGCTGATGAAGATATTAAAAGGAATTAAAGGCAATAAGCTGCGGTCAAAAAGCGCGGTAATTGTGGGCGTGTTTGACGGCGTGCATACCGGGCACCTGGCCCTTATAAACCTGGCAAAAAGAAAGGCCGCGAAAATAGGCGGCAAAAGCGTCCTTGTGACTTTTTCGGGGCATCCTGACAGGTATTTTTCAAAAAACACCGAATTAAAACTTATCAAAAAACATTCGCATAACCTTGAAATTATAAAAAGGCACGGCATTGATGTCTGCGTGATTCTGGATATTTCAAAAGTGTCAACAATGAAAGCCGAAGATTTTGTTAAAAAAATCCTTGTTGAAAAACTTAACATGAAATCAATTATAGCCGGGTCTGATTTTGTATTCGGCCGCGGCGGCCTGGGCGGGGTTAAGCTTTTAAAATCAATGTCAAAAGAACTTGGCTTTAATGTGACAGTTGTGGCTGATAAAAAGGTGCAGGGTTATAAAGTAAGCTCCACAATCATAAGAAAGAAACTTGCACAGGGTGACATTAAACTTGTCAATAAAATGCTTGGAAGGCCCTATACGATAGAAGGCGAAGTGATTGAAGGCAGGCACATAGGCAGGGATATAGGTTTTCCCACCGCAAATATACGCATCAAGTACGAGGAAATTCCGGCAAGCGGGGTGTGGGCCGTGGCTGTGGAATACAACGGGAAGGTTTATACCGGCGCCGCCAATATCGGGTTTGCACCGACCCTTAAGGGCGAAAAAGACGCGCTGATAGAGATTTTTATTTTTAATTTTGATTCTGTCATATACGGCAAAAAACTGAAAGTAAGGTTTCTGGAACGGTTAAGGGGCGAAAAAAAGTTTAAGGACAAGGACGCCTTAATTGCCGGAATAAACAGGGACATAAGTTATATAAAGAAAAAATACGGAATTAAAATAAGGAAGGGTGCAACAAAATGAAAATAAAAGAAGCTGTGGAAAAATCACTGCTGGCTGTTAAAAAAGAGCCTGTGTATATACTGTTGTGCGGGCTTACCGCCGGCATGCTTTCCGCAATCACGCTTGGAATACTGTTTCCCGTGATGTCTGTGGGGCTTGCCTCTGCCGTTAAAAAAGCGTCAGCAGGGGAAAAAACGGATTTTCATGACATATTTGAATTTATGAACCTTATCGCGCCGATGTTTGGGCTGGGGTTACTGATAATGCTTATGTCAGCCGCGGGGCTGGTGTTTGTAATATTCCCAGGCCTTCTGATAATGGCGCTTTTTATTTACGCACCTTATTACATGGCGTTTAATAAGATGGGGATAATTGATTCGCTGAAATACAGCGCGAAAACCGCTGTGAAAAACAACCTTATGGGACATGTTGTGATAGTGCTTGTTTTTACCCTTGTAAACCTTCTGGGAATGCAGGTGCTTGTGGGATGGATAATAACTTTTCCGATAAGCGTTGGATTCATTTATTTTCTGTTTGAACAAAATTTGGAAAGCGGAAAAGAACAGGTTTAAGTTTGGTATTTGTACTGGTAGACGCGGGTCTTTAGCCCGCGGCAGTTTTTTAGATTCAATGTTTTTACGACTTAAAAGTGTTGGGGGTAAGTTCAGAAGAACCTGTTAACAAGAAAGTTGTTTAAATAAAATTGAAGTATATTCGTTCAAACTCTGTTATTGATGTTTTTTTGTTTTTGTAGGGGACGTGCTCCTGCGCGTCCCGCGGAATTTTCAAGTCTCCAATACTTTAATCATTTAAACTTTATTTTAATACTTATGATTATAAAGCACTATATCCGAATCAAATGCCGCGGGCTAAAGACCCGCGTCTACCAAATCTAAACCAAGCATCTAATCTTCTAAGCCTCTAAGCCTCCGCCCTACCCCTCGTACATCCTTACCTGGTTTCTGCCGTTTCTTTTTGCGGTATACAGGGCCTCGTCAGCGAATTTTACAAGGTCTTTTTCCGACGCGATTGAAGAGTTCCAGACCGAAATGCCTATGCTTATAGTAATGTTAAAATCAGTGTTTTCGTGTGAAAAAACCTCTTTTTCCACGGCTGTGCGTATCCTTTCGCCAAGGTAAAGCGCGGATTTGTAGTCAGATATGGGGCCTATTATCATAAACTCCTCACCGCCGAACCTGCCCACCACGTTAATGGCGCGCGATTTATCCTTAAGTATATGCGCGATTCTTTTCAATACCTCGTCGCCGCGCTGGTGGCCGTAAGTGTCGTTGACCTTTTTAAAATGGTCAATGTCAAGGAACATGACAGCCATGGAATTTCGGGAGCGCCTGGCAAGTTCAAAATGATAGGTAAGCTGTTCTTCCATATAACCCTTGTTAAAAAGGCCCGTCAAGGGGTCGTGGTTGGCTTTGTCTTCAAGTTTTTCTGTTTTCTGTTCAAGCATATAATAGTTTTTACGAAGCGCGTTAGTGATATCGCGGTAGGAAATTATGCCTGCAAGCCTGTCATTTACAGTTATAGGTATCCTTCTTATCATGTTTAAGGACATAAGCGTTGCCGCTGTTTCAATATCCTGGTCAGGTTCCAGCGTCAGCACGGGGGAGCTCATAATATCCTGCGCCTGTTTGTTCAGTGCCTGTTCTTTGTAAATTCCCAAAGAGCGTATTATGTCCCTTTCGGAGACTATTCCGACAGGGTAACGGTTATTATCCACAATTACAATAGCGCCTATGCGGTGCGCCTGAAGCCGTTTGGACATATCAAGTATTGTGTCTGTTTTTGCCGCTGTCAGAACATCTGTCATCATAACATCACTGATCTTTACCAAGCAATCCTCCTTAGTTATGATTTGATTTTAGAATATAATCTTTTATTTGTCAAACATTCCTGATAATATAAACATATGCCACATTTGGCGGAGGGTTAAAGCTTGCGGTTAAAGCTTGCGGAGAAAACTAGGGAGAAAACTAGGGAGAAAATATTAAGATTGCTTGCGGAAAATCCAAAAATTAACTCTGTTGAAATTTCGCAGGCGGCTAAAATAACAATTAAAGGCGTTGAGTGGAATCTGAAAAAACTTAAAGATGAAAGTGTTATTACTCGTATAGGCCCTGATAAAGGCGGTTGTTGGAAGGTTATAAAAAGCAAGTGACATCGCGTTTTTCAAGGCGATAAGTTTCTTGGATGGTAGACAGGAGATTGGGCGTAAAGAGCGTGTATTCGGGTGGTGGGTATAGTATTACTTTCTACTTTCAAGGCCCGGAACCATTTTGATTTTGCTTTATTTTTGTTTTTTCGTAGCGGGAAAATAAAAATTAAATAGCAAGTATCCCCCCTCGTTTCTTAATTTACATAATTTGTTATACGCTAACTGTTTATTTAGATACTTGACAAAATACCTCGGGGGGGGGGTATAGTAACTATAATAGATTAAAACAGGAGGGTATTATGAAAAAGTTCATTAAACTTAGTTCGTTGATAATTCTATTTGTTTTACTGATTATTTCATGTACAAAAAAACGGAATAATCCCGTTGCTCCTTCAGATATTGTTACTAGCACGCCACAAATAATAGTTGTCACGGGTACATATACAAATACTCCGACAATCACAGAGTCGTTGGTTATAACTTCTACAAATATTTATACTTTAACAAAAACAGCAACATTAACACTTACCAAAACTGAATATATAAGCCCAACAATAACATTTACTTCATCATTAACTTCAACGCAGATATTAGCGGGTTCTTTTACATGCACAGAATCGGCAACAGATACAATAACGGTGGCACAAACACAAACTGCAACAACCACAAATACACAAACTCACGCAAGTACGTTTACTAATACAATGACAATTACAGTAACTCCTACAAACACAAATGTTTCTTTCGGTGAAGGTAACGCAATAATCACTCCTACGCATGTTGAAGTTAACAGCACGGGAAATACTATGCAAATAGTTTATACTGCAGGAACAACAACGTGGGGAAGTATGATGGTTTAGCTTTATAGGACACATTTTAACAGATTTTAAGGTGGATTTCTTGTGGTAAAATTTAAGGACACAGGAGGTCCGCTATGAGGAAAAGATTTGGAGAAGATTTCAAGGCA
>Ga0209717_1001761_pt1 | contig 22460 bp, 9 predicted proteins | sample AD_UKC048_MetaG_FD_184418 | JGI IMG/M metagenome (GOLD analysis project Ga0209717, IMG submission 184418) | Active sludge microbial communities of municipal wastewater-treating anaerobic digesters from USA - AD_UKC048_MetaG (SPAdes) (version 2) | ecosystem: Engineered > Bioreactor > Anaerobic >... | reverse complement strand
TATTTGCTACTTAATAAGTTTTATAAAATTATTTATGAACTCGTTATGAACAATTTATATTTGCTACTTATTAAAGAAATTCCTAAGGTTTTCCTTGATTTGTCTCAATTTTTAAAATTAACATCCGATATAAAGCGGATTTATTGAACTACCGGACTTCTATGTTATCAAGATTGAAAAAAATATTACCTGCCAACAAAATTGCAAGGTTTCTTCTGACAATACTGATATTGTACCTTCCCTGGCAATTAATAGATGTTTATGTGGCAAGCGCTGACCCCACACTGATTATCGTAAAAATATGGCTGGCCGGCTACCATGTATTGTTAAAAACGAACATGCTGCTTAGTGTACCTTTATTAAAGATTTTTACTGATGTTCCGGTTACCACCACATACAACACGGTAACTCTCGGAAACCATGGTACACTGTTGATTGGGAACCCTTGTCTCTGTGCCGATGTCATTTGTTTTTTTACATTTTTTATAATGGCCTACCCCGGTCGGTGGAAAAAGAAATTATGGTATATTCCGATGGGAATAATAACCATACAATTGATCAATGTGCTCAGAATAGTTGCTTTATGCCTGATACAGATCCATCATCCCGAATGGATGAGTATAAATCATAAATACATATTCAATATTATTATTTTCGCTTATGTCTTTATTTTGTGGATAATATGGATAACGCGCTTTTCGGAAGCAGACCTGTTAAAAAAAACTCCCGCAAAGAATGTTGAATGATTCGGCCGGCCTTGGGTTGAAATATCCTCTCGACAAATCCGCAAAGAATGATCTACCCTATTATTTTTTCAACGCAGCTTTTGTAAAAACATAATCAGGAATTACCTGGTCGAATTTGATACCGGTGATTTTAAACTCTGTACCCTTTCCATCCCTCAGCATATCTTTATAGATAAGCGTATAAGGGAACCATCGTCCCTGAATGTTCTTTATATCCTTATATTCGATCTTTTTCAAAAGTTGTCCGCTTTTCGCGTAAAATTCCTGTTTTAAAGGCACATAACGGGCAGTATCCACCCACATCTTCTGAGAATGATAGGCAACATTTTCTACTTTTGCAGTCAGTTGAAGTATCCAGGTTGTGCGTTCACCAATAAGTTCACGTCCTATGATTTTTTCTGAATATACATCCTGTAATTTCCGGTCGTCCATCATGTCTTCATAAGACAGATCAGAGCCCATCACCGATTGCCGTAACATATTACCCGAGATCTGAACAATCCGGTCGGTGGAAGGGGAATATATCCAGAGCTGGCCTTCCAGTTTGAGCATTTTTGTACCTTTTTCACTTGCCGGGGACAAGTACTCGGTAAATGATCTTTTGGTACCTTCCGACCATGTTTTAGAGGTGATGGTCCGGCTGTTTCGTTTTCCGTTTATGGTCATCGTTGCCTCTGCAATCCGGTTTTTTGATGACATATTTTTATCTACTTTATCGAGTACTGAATCGTTGTTTGAAGGTTTAAAACCCAACATCAGTAAACATCCTATGAGAATCGGAATTTTTTTCATTTCATTGATCTTTATTTTATACTTCAAGCTCTTTAAACAAGCTGGCTGTCTGCCTTTTATAAATGCCTATGCCTGCAAGAGCATTTCCCAGCACGATGGAGAAAAGTCCGGGGATCAGGCCGATATAATATGCAGATGGTGTAACAACAGCCCTGACCACGGAAGGAATCATCATCGAAGCGTTTTTCATCATTCCACTGGTGTCCAGTCCCACAGTCTGTAAATAATAAGCTAATACCAGGCCAATAACAGTTCCGATGACGGTTCCAATGCCGCCGATCAGAACCCCTTCATATAGCAGGGTTTTATAAATATGCCCTTTGCTCTCACCTAAAGCCAGGCGTACACCAAATTCATTATAGCGTCTCAGGCTACCTATTAACCCCGTATTCCACAATACCAGTGACATGGCGAGCAGAAAAACAAAAATCATGATACCTGCAGCGGCATTTACATAATCCATCATTTCTGCCATTCCTTCCTGTCCTCTCAATGTTATCATCAGGGGGGCAAATTCATCTTTCGATGCATTAAATTTCATATTGAATCTTGTCGCTATTGAGGTCGCTTTTTCATCATCATAAATTTCATCGTCGAAAAATCCCAGCACCTCGCCTGTCGCATCATCCATGGAAAAAGCTGCCTGAGCATCGGTAATATCCATAATCACGGCGCCTTTATCAATGGCTGCAACACCGAAACGCAGGGTACCCGCCACAATAAAATTCCTGAAAGCCATACTTCCATCCATGGTAGTTCCGAAGATAGTGAACGTGTCGCCGGGCTGTACATTGAATTTTAAAGCGAAATCATCAGAAATAAGCGCCTCGCCGGATTTTGACGGGATATTCCCGATAACGATGGATTTTTCGATATTGAACCGTCCTGCTTCTTTTGAACCCGGCGACAAGAGATCGATTGCCCATCCGAGAACCGGACCCTGTGCGCGGGTTTCTCCCTTTGCATCCGGAAAATCCATAAGGGCGCCAAAACGGATACGTTTAACCCAATCAATACCCGGATAATCCCGTTGCAGCCCCTCAACAAGGCGTCCTGCATCAAGAATTGCAAGGTCATTGGCCATCTGCTCCGGCTTTTGGGCATAAGCTCTTGTCATCACCCGCAGATGCCCGGTAGTGAAGTTCGCATTCATAACGATGGAATCACCAATTATCCCATACAGCCAGCAATACAATACCACAGTGAGCATAACCCCTATGCTTACAATGATAATGGGCAGAAAACTCCTGCTCCTGTCATGAACGATACCTTTCAATAAAAACTTTATCATTGTATTTTCCCTTTCAAAGCTTCTGTCGGATTTATTCTGGCAATTCTTCTTGTCGGAAAAAAACTGACAATGGTCGATGAGATAACGACAAGCAGCACCGTTGATAATATCAATCCCATGCTATAATAAGGAATGATCCTCTCCGAGATGGATAATCCATAAGAATCAACCGATTCCGGCAAAGGAATACCTGTCCTGTGCAGCAATGCCAGCAACGGTACTCCATAAAGAGATCCAAGAACAATGGCCAGGATGCTGTTGGCAGCACCTTCTGCAGTAAATATCCCGACAACCTTCCATCGTGTCATTCCTAAGGCAATATAAGTTCCGATCTCCTTCTGACGCCGGAATACCGACAATACCTGTGTGTCAAAAATCGCCAGCAGGGCTATGGTGAGCAGAAGTAAATAAATAATTGAGGTACCTGATTTTTTTGCCTGCATCACCTCGTCAATATCTTTCATGAGGAAATTCAGATCTTTGTATTTCCACAATCCCGCATCACCGCCCGGGTATTGAATACCTGCAATGAAAAGTGTGGCCTCATTCTCAAGTCCGGTTAATTTCTGAAGTTCTGCCAGGGATATCCATACCTGTCCGTTGTCTATCGAAGGAACATTGGCAGAGAAAATTTCTTCAATACGTATTTCTTTGGCGTCAAAAGTTCCGTTCTTATCCCGCCACTGCATCAGAAGCTGATCTCCTCTTTTCAATTTGGCCGATTCAGCCATGCGTTTGCCGATCATGACCGGGATATAATCATCCGCAGCCTTAAGCGCGGCAGATGGTAACCTGATGATCCTTTGGGCAGGGTCAATACCTTTAAGTAAAACATTTTGCATACCGTCACCAGGGAATATCGAAGCCTGGGTAATAAGTACCGGTGTGATTTGTTGGGCCTTCACTAATGTTGCAATCGCTCCGGTGACAGGTGCATGTGCATCCTGAAGGCAATAAGGATCATAAGGATCATAGGATGGATGCCACAACTGACCGCTGCCTGCCGTCCATTGCTTTGTATCGTCATAGGCCTGCCGGTTCCATCCGTCTAGCAAACCATTGACAAAAACGATAATTACAAATGCAAAAGAAAGCACGAAAACATTCAGCCAGGTCCGGAGTCCGGCACCCAACAAATTACGAAATGCCAATTTTAATGTTATCATGCTGATCAGTTTTTTGCATTTACCACATTGATGTCTTTTACCACTTTTCCATCATTCAGCGTAATGATACGGTCGAGATATTCCATGACTTTTTCATCATGCGTGGCAAAAATGAACGTTGTTTTCAGTTCTTTGTTCAGACGCTTCATAGTCTGGACTATATGACGGGAATTTTGGGCATCGAGATTGGCCGACGGCTCATCGGCAAGCACCAGCACGGGACGCTTCACCATCGCTCTGGCAATGGCCACACGCTGACATTCCCCACCCGAAAGCTGCGCAGGTTTTGATTTAACCTTATCGGCAAGACCTACCCACTCGAGCGCTTCCATCACAGCCTTTTTCCTTTCGGTATGGGATTTTTTCTGAAGTAATAATGCAAATTCAACGTTCTCGAAGACGGAATAAACCGGAAGCAGGTTGTAGGTTTGAAAAATAAAACCTATATTGAGGTTGCGTAGCAGTGCTGCCTGCTGATGTGAAAGCGAGGCAATGGATACACCCAGGACTATGGCCTCCCCATCCGACGGAGTGTCGAGCGATCCCACTATATTCAGCAGGGTTGTTTTACCCGAACCACTCGGCCCGACCAGTCCGGCAAACTCTCCTTCTGAAAAAGCAAGTGTGATATGGTGAAGTGCTGTAAACTCGCCGCTGCCCATCTTGAATCTCCTGGAAAGATTGTTGAGTGATATGATCGTATTGTCTGACATAATGTTTTGTTTAATGATTATATACTAACATTACCTGTATTCCCGGCCCCGAATAAGATGTGCTGTAACTTGCCTGCAGCGGCAGATAAAACTCATCAGGATTCCAGTAACCCATCAGGTACAACGTAAAATATTGGAACCTATGATTCCAGTTTATAAAATTATATGATTTTTTGTTTTCCCATTCAAAATAAACAATGGCACCTAAGTTATCCGATAGTCCCAACGGATAACTAAGCGACAGCGCCGAAAACCATTTATTATTTCTGAAGCCAAAAGCATGTTCATCATTTGAAACAAGTAATTGTTCGAATATCATAGTAAGTCCGTTGCCAATTCTAAAGGTATTATCCACACCTATATTAAATATTTCCTGATTTGTATATATACCTGCCATTTTGCTTTTATTTATCCATGTTCCCTCAAGCCAAATGCCCGCACCCAAATCCCATTTGGCATCCAGACCTATTCTGCTCTCAGGCACCTCTTTCATACCGGGCAAAATATTGTCAAAATCACGCAAATCAGCCATACGAAAATGGCTGGACAATCCTATTTCTCCCTTGGGAACAGGTATCTGCAACCGACCACCACATTCAGGATACTTGCTGTACGTTTTTCCAATGTCCCATGGACGGGATTTATTATTACCATATAATCCCCAAAACCAAAGGTTGGCATTATTTTTAAAATAGTATCTGAATAACAATCCCCATACTCCCGAAGTAATCTGCAGCGGGTCGCGCGGATCAATCTGATCAAACCACATCAGGGGGCGCAGCAAGCTTGCGGAACCAAAATTGATCTTCTGTAGTCCCAGCCGCACTTCCCATTGTCGCGACGAAAACCTTGTCCAAATCCGGTAAGGCTCCACACTACCATCCCGATAAACAGTGTCAACAAAACTAAAGGCCACGGCGCCATGTAAGTCTGCTGAAACTTCAAAATCAAGTTTACGATCCACCGGGAATAAAATCCCGTAATCAAGCTGCGGGATATAGCGTCCGATGAATTGAAGCGGCATTTTGTTCTTAAAATTAAAATTTCCCAACATGGACATTTGCCCGGAAAATATTACTGTATCCCGGGTCGGATTTTCCGCATCCTGTGCAAATGCCCAAAATCCGGTGCAAAATACGGCAATAATCGCTATGGCAAATTTTTTATTCATTTTTATTTTTTCATCCGGCCGCAATGACAAAAAATCATTATTGGTGATGATTTAACAATCATTTAGAAACTGTTTTGATTTTATGTTACATGAGATTTATGATGGATTTTTTAGCGAAACGAGGCAGATTTTGCAGACATAGTTTATCCTATGTCGAAAAATCTAACGAAGTTGCAGCAAAAAAGACGCATAAAGATATGAAAAGATAAAATCATAACAATTTCTTAGTAAGGTATAAAATTATAAAAATATAAAACTTTTCGCGTAAACCAAATAAGGTGTGATTAAATGTATTCTATAATCTGTTGTTTTTTGTTAGATATATCCCGGTCAAATGGTATGCAACAAGTTTTTATACCAATAATTTTCATGTGCAATATTTTACTTGCCATGGTATCCCTGAAATGTCCTGTGTGCAGTAAATCAGGTGCACAACAATTTTTCCGGACAAAATTAAGAACAAATAATAGTTGCTTTAATGGTTGTTGTGTTTTTCTTGGTATTATCAGGCTATCCACGTAAATTTCATGAAAATGTCACATATCCGGTATTTCGAATTTTAATTACTGAATGATCACTTTCCGGTAGATTGTATCATTTATTCTGAGGATGAACAAACCCGGACTAAATCTGCTTATATCGAGACATGACCCATTCATATCAAAAGATTGGAGCAGGCGTCCCTGAGAATCGAAAAACATGATACTTGAGACCTGCATCTTTGTATTAATGAATAACTTGTCAAATGCAGGATTAGGATATAAAACAATACCATCGATAGGCATGTCCCCCTCGGAAATATCCAGTACACAGTTTACAGCATTATTGCTTATACTGTTTTGAATTGCCACCGCGCGTGCGGCAATAAAATTTTTTAAACCAAAAACAACTAATGCTTCATGTGGTAATAATATATCATAATTAAAACTTGAGTCAAACTTTGTATTACTGTAGAATTTTTTGGGATCGGCATATACACTGGCCTGAATAATTGGCCTCAATGAATCTATAATCGGATCAAAATACGCATTCGTAAAATCATCCCTCAATTTACAATAGGCCATGCTGTATAAATTCCTGTAATACGCATTCAAAAGCATTTTATCACATAAAGGCCTGGCTCCGGGAGCGCTTACAAAATACATGTCAAGATCTATCAGCAACGGGCTGGTGAGATTCAGTTTAAAGGTACCGAAAGATTCGTTGTTATCCCATGCTATCCATTGAAACTTATCAGTTACTGTGTCATGGTAAAGATAATAGTTATGCCCGGGGCCGATATATGAATCCAGACTAACAAAAATATTCTGCGCGGCCCATTGTTTTACAAACTTACTGGTCTTTAACTTTGGCTCTAATGCATCCTGAAGGCTGGCGTCCGGAGTGTTATTGATTACATTAATTAATGAAATCAAATCGCTCCAATCGTCCACAGTGCTGTTATTCTTCAGTTCATAATCGGACTCATAAAGCGTCTGATTCATACTGCCTTTCCATTGAAGGGTTCCATGCGGGTCACCCTTGAAAAGATTACCGTCGTTACTGTCGAACCAATGCCGGCAAAATTCATCATCTATTTCTTCTACAAGTGTGTAAAGCCCCCAAAGCTGACCGTTCATGTAAATATTGCAATATGTAACACGCGGGGCTGGCAGATTGTGCTCAATTAGGAAATCATTGGTGAGTTTTTCACGCATGAAAGACGGATCTTTGAAGGAGTTGTTAAAATTGAGCTTTTTCAGGCCATGTATATCCTGCCCGCTGACAAATTTGTTGAAATCGAGTTTGAAAGACTTCTTCTGACTGGGATTATTGAATGAAGAGTTTCCCTTTACCTTAATACCTACCTGGTTGTATATCTCACCGTTGAAATTTATATCAACCGGAATATATTCATCGGTAACATTAGTATAAAGCAGCGAATCATAGAAGTTGGAATATGGAAAAGTAATTTGAAGGTTATGAATGTATGGCATGTTGAAGATAGAATCGCCCGGACTGGCTTTTGTCAGATGTATTATGAACATAATAACTGATAAAAAAAGAATTTTTTTCAAGGGTAATGATTTTTTGGTTTGTATGAATCTGAATATAACAGATCACTCAAAAAAAGTTTCGCTATGATTTTTTCTTAACTTCAGTGTAAAAATAATAAATTTTCTTAATTAATTAAAACAATACTATTACAAACCTTTTCAGCATGATTTTCTTAATGAGCAAACGAACATTGCCTTTCAGACTCTATGCCACTGACAAGTTCAGCCTGAAATATACAGATTTTTTTATCCAATGCTCATTTCATTATGTATCATTAATTGAACGCTATGTTACAAAAGTCAATACTTTAAAAAAATAATTCTTGATTTTTGTCCCATATTTTTTTTGTTAATTATTACATACAGTATTTGTTAATTGCTATATACAGTGTCTGAATATAAACACCTCTTCTATAGCATATCAAAAGTCCAAAACGAAATAACCATTTTTGATCCGAAAAAGTGGTACTACTAAATGGCAAATATATGAAATTCTCAGTCCTATAAGACATTCCTTGACATCCAATTCAAAAAAAAATACTGAAATCCTAAATAAACCATACCTTTTTTTTATTGATAATTTTAAAATCATAAAATCAAATGTTAATATTTCATAATTTTTTAATTAAATTCTATTACATTTTCGATTAAAATCATTTTTTTCTTATTTTTGATAAATTATTTTTCCATCAGGCAGATCAATTTTTTTAAAGCGAATTTTTTTTAATTAAATATTAATAAGTAATAATAAAAACCAATAATATGAAAAATCTATACTTTAACTTATCAAGGACATGGGATCCCATGAAAAAAGTTTTCACTTTTTTTATAATTTTTGTTCTGACTGTCAATCTCTCTGCGTGGAGTCAAAAATGTGGAAAACACTTTATTTCTTCAAACACGCCCATAGCGTTTGAATCTCAGAGCTCTCTGAACAAAGAACCATCAGATGATGGCAGGCAACCAGAAAAGCAATACGATCGGGACTTTTCGCCACTCGACTACGGAAAAGGAGGCATCTTCGAAGGAAGAAATCCTCAGGATGAAGAGATTTCCCTCAGGTCTTCGACATCAAAACATTTTTATAATGCCAACGGAACCCTGGATGCCATTATTACTGCCGGATTGCCCCTGAATTATAAGGAAAACGGAGTATGGAAAACGATCAGAAAAGAAATCATTACCAACAACACAGGCATTTACCCGGAATACACCTTTGCCAATACCAGCAATACCAGCAAAACATTTTATCCGGGCAACAGCAACCTCGGATTACTCACCGAATACGATGGATCTCCCGTTAGAGAATGGATAGACCCCTCCATATCCTGGGTGGTTGACGGTAATTTGGTTGACGGCATAAATATGACCAATTCTACCGGCAAAGTTGATCTGAATAAAATTGTTTATTCCAACTGTTTTCCTAATACTGATGTGCGATTCACGCAGGAAAATGCAGGAAAAAAACTGGATATCATCCTCAGGAATGCTGAACTATTATCAAATGCACCAACCGGCGCCACCCATATGGCGATCAGCGAAACGGTCATGCTGCCCGAAGGATGGAGTTACCGGATGACTGAATTACCATCAGCTACGGGAGGATCAATTATTTCTGTTTTAAATGACAAAAACGATTGTGTGTTTGTTTATGCCGCACCGGAATATTACGACAACAATGCTGGATCTGGAAAAAATAACGGTGACTATCTGGTGAAGCAAGACGGCAATAAATTGGAGATATCCACCCTAATTCCGCTTGAATGGCTTACTTCAGGTAAAAGAGTGTTCCCTGTCATTATTGATCCCACGGCAACCATTTATGCAACCACAGGCGGATGGCAAAATTCCACCTCATCCTATGTTGACGATGTGAGCTATATTTTCACAGGCTACTACAGCAGCGCTGTTTATCGTGCCTGGGCATATTTTAACACATCAACTGTTTCTGATGCTGCCACGGTAAGCGGTGTCACTCTTGCGCTATACTGCGACGGAGGTGGAAGCGCTTCTGCCACCACCATCTATACTTATTCCATTGATGGTGGAGTCTATGGCCCTTATGGTGCATACAATGTTAATTATTATAATGACTTTGGCGCCGGAACCAATTATAATAGTTATAGTGTTTCAACATTAAATGCAACGTATGGCCCAACAAGCCTGGGATCTGCGGCTGCCGGCACACTGCAGGGACAATTAGCCAATGACCGCTTTCAGATCGGATTAACAAATTCTAATACAACATCAGAAACCTACTGGAAAAGATTCACCGGTTCAAGTTACATCGTCGTTACTTATGTTATTGCTCCGGCTTGCGGTAACACTTCTCTTGGAACAATATATCCTTCAACATGCTCTCCGCAGGATGCAGCCTATACATCAGGCACCATGCCATACTGGAGTTTTTCGGCTATCGCCGGCTATACCTATCATTTTACCTTAGGCGCCAATACAGAAGACAGTTACCTGCATTTATACGATGCGGGTATGACCCAGATAGCTTCTGATGATGACGGCGGACCCGGCGTATCAGCTTTTTTAAACTGGACATGTTCAACTTCCGGAACATATTATATCTCGGCCAGCCATTATTCATGTTCAAATTTGTACAACTCAAGTTATATGACCTATTGGATCACCGATGATGCCGGTTATGGCTCCGGTTCAGGAAACACGATTACGCCTGTGGCTTCATGGAATAACCAGGCTTATGCGGCAGGTTACTTTTATTACTATTATTTCTCTGCTACAGCCGGCCATTCATATGATTTCAGCCTTTGTGACAATTCAGAAGATTCTTATATGAGAATCTATGACCAGTACTGGAACCAGTTAGCTTCAGCCGATGATAACGGGCCATACTGCACAGGTGCAGCAGCATCAATTACCTGGAATTGTACAACCAGCGGCACATATATTGTTGCTGTTAATAATTACAGCTGTGATGGTTTTTTGAATGCCGGTAACCTGGCATACCGTGATAGTCCCTGTGTCAATATGGATCATGGCGGAGCCAACTGGACCATCAATATAAATACTATTGTCGGTGGTAATCATACCAATGTTGGCACGTTCACCATTAATAGCGGTGTAACAGCAACTGTTGATCCAGGTTGTCATTATTTTTATGTGGAAGCTGATAATGTGGTTATTTCAGGAACTATCAATGCTAACGGTGTCGGATATAGCGGAGGCGCAGGGGGCTCATATGGAGGATTATGGGCTGAAGGTGGTTCTACCGATGGCCGGGGAATTCAATACTGCTGGGATAAAGACAATTGCAGATCATTGGGAGCAGGAGGTGGTTATTCCGGTTCAAGCGGTTCAGGCCCTGGCGGCGGCGGCGGCGGCGGTAACGGCGGTTGGGGTTATGGCTCAAAACAGGAATGTGGTTCTTTTGATGATGATGGTGGAAGGGTTGGCGGAGGCGGAGGCGCTGGCGGAGGCGCCGGTGCAAGCTATGGCGGCACCGGAGGCGCAGGAAAAACCGGCGGGCAGGGCGGAACAGAAGATGCTGATTGCGGAGATGCAGGGTGCCAGACCTATATTGAAGGTAGCGGTGGAACAGGAGGCACGGCTGTTGCAGCCTATGGTAGTTCCACTACGGAAACTATTGAATATGGATCAGGCGGCGGCGGCGGCGGCGGCGGCGGAAGAGGTTCTTTTTGCGGTTCTAATACCTGTTTTACGGCAGGTGGCAGCGGCGGGGCCGGAGGCGGCGCTGTTAAACTTATCGCTAACCAGAATCTGACAATAAATTCTTCAGGTGCTATTTATGTCAACGGCGCTAATGGCGGCACCGGTGGCGAAGGCGGAGAAAATGACTATACCTCTGATTGTTGCGAAGATATGAGCGGAGGCTGTGACGAACAAACATTTTCAGGTCCTGGAGGAGGCGGTTGTGGCGCAGGAGGAGGCTCCGGAGGCGGCATCATGCTGAAAGCAGACTGTTCCATGACCATGAACGGAACTTTACAAGCCAACGGAGGAAACGGAGGACAGGGCGGCGATGGAGGATACAGCGACTGGGACGGCGCTTATTTCGGCGGAAAAGGCAGTGGCGGCGCCGGCGGCGGCGGCGGCAGGATAAAAATATTCAGAAATCCCTGCGGAACCAATACCATAGCGGGTACAGTAACGGCTAATGGCGGCAGCGGTGGCGCTGTCGCAGCTTTTGGCAGAGCCGGCACGGGTGCAGCAGGAAATGCAGGTATTCCGGGAACTTATACCACTAATAACTCTTCTACCGCAACGGCGCTTACCGGAGGAACTGTAGCTTCTAACCAAGCTATCTGTATAGGAGGAGACCCGGCTTTATTAACAAATACTTTAGCCCCGTCACTTGCGGATTGTTCTCCTTCTATTGCTTACCAATGGATGTTGTGCACTTCGGGATGTACATCGGTGCCCACAGGCTATTCGGCAATTTCTGGCGCTACAGGGTTAACCTATGATCCTCCTTCAGGATTAACACAGACCACCTATTACACCAGGCGTGTCATTTCGGGTTCTTGTACTGCCTATTCCAATTATGTTATTGTTACGGTAAATACAGTGCCAAGTGCTGTTACAGTATACGGAGGCGGCACACAATGCGGAGGAAGCAGAACTTTAACTGCAACCGGAGGAACCGGCGGAACGATATATTGGCAAGGGACAACCAGCAACGGCACCTCTACGGCCACTCCTTCAACTTCACAAACAGTTTCTTCATCAGGAACTTATTATTTTAGAGCTTACAATTCTTGTGGATGGGGTACTCAGGGAAGTACTTCTGTAACAATCGGAAGTCCAATAGCCCAAACGATCACGGGGACAACACCTATATGTATTGGCTCATCCCAAACATGGACCAGTACCACCAGCGGAGGCACCTGGTCATCTGCTGCTACTGCCGTGGCAACTGTCGGTGCATCAACCGGTATTGTAACAGGCGTATCTGCAGGAACTTCTGTGATCACCTATTCAGTGACCACAACAGGAAACTGTGTAAACACAGCAACAAAAACAGTTACCATCACGGCGCCTGTTACACAAACAATTACGGGAACTACTCCTATATGTGTAGGTACTTCCCAGACATGGACAAGTACAACTTCTGGCGGTACCTGGACAAGTTCTGCTACTTCAATTGCAACCGTGGGCTCATCCACAGGGATTGTTACAGGTGTATCGGCAGGAACTGCAACTATCAGCTATTCGGTAACCGTGGGCGGTTGTGTCAACACCGCAAGCAGAACAGTAACCATAAATGCTATTGCCGGTGCAGTGACAGTCAATGGTGCCGGTACCTATTGCGACAACAAAACTCTGACTGCAACGGGAGGAACTAATGGAACCATCTACTGGCAGGGTACCACGAGCAATGGTACATCTACAGGTACTCCCTCCACATCTCAGTCGGTAACTGCAACGGGGACATATTATTTCAGGGCATATAACGCTAACTGCGGATGGGGAACACAAGGAAGCGCCACAGTGACGATCAATCCAAGTCCAGGCGCAGTGACGGTGAATGGAGCCGGTACATACTGCAACAGCCAATCACTAACCGCCACCGGTGGTACCAACGGAACCATATACTGGCAGGGCACCACCAGCGGAGGAACATCAACAGGAACACCCACAACATCATATTCGGTAACAACTTCTGGAACCTATTATTTCAGGGCATATAACGCTAACTGCGGATGGGGAGCTCAAGGCAGCGCTGCAGTGACGATCAATTCCCTCCCTGGCAACGTTTCAGTATACAATGGCGGCACCCAATGTGGCGGAAGCAGAACGCTCACAGCTACAGGTGGTAGCGGCGGATCAGGTTATACCCTTTACTGGCAAAATACCACAAGTTCAGGGACATCAACAGCAACGCCCGCTACATCTCAAACAGTTTCTTCATCCGGCACCTATTATTTCAGAGCATATGCACCTGCCTGTGGCTGGGGAACTCAGGGAAGTGCTTCTGTAACAATCGGAAGTCCAATAACCCAAACGATCTCGGGTACCACACCTATATGTATCGGTTCTTCCCAAACATGGACCAGTACCACCACAGGAGGTACCTGGTCATCCGGTGCTACTGCCGTGGCAACTGTCGGTGCATCAACCGGTATTGTTACAGGTGTTTCTGCAGGAACTTCTTTGATCACCTATTCAGTAACTGTGAACGGTTGTGTTAATACCGCAACAAAAACAGTTACCATCACGGCACCTGTTACACAAACAATTACGGGAACTACACCTATCTGTATAGGTTCTTCCCAGACCTGGACCAGCACCACCACAGGCGGAACATGGACAAGCTCTGCCACGTCAATAGCAACAGTAGGTTCATCAAATGGTACGGTCACCGGTGTGTCAGCAGGAACGGCCACTATAACATATTCTGTGACCATAGGCGGATGTGTCAACACCGCAACAAAAACAGTCACAATTACTGCACCGGTTGCCCAGACCATATCCGGGAAAACACCTATCTGTATCGGGTCATCCGAACAATGGATAAGCACTACTTCGGGTGGAACCTGGTCAAGTTCTGCAACTTCTATAGCTACTGTCGGATCAACCACCGGAATAGTGACAGGTGTATCAGCCGGAACTTCGGTCATTACTTATTCCGTGACTATTGGCGGATGCGTCAATACTGCCACCAAAACAGTTACCATCACGGCTCCTGTTCCCCAGACCATTTCGGGAACAACTCCTATTTGTATTGGTTCATCCCAAACATGGACAAGTACAACATCGGGAGGAACATGGACGAGTTCCGCAACTACCGTGGCAACCATTGGATCATCTACAGGTATTGTTACAGGAATAACTGCAGGCACATCGGTAATTACATATTCTGTCACTATTGATGGTTGTATCAATTCGGCAACGAAAACGGTTACTATCAGTGCCCCTGTTGCCCAGACAATAACAGGAACAACCCCCATCTGCATTGGCTCGTCCCAGACGTGGACCAGCACAACCTCAGGCGGAAGTTGGACAAGCAGTGCTACTGCAATAGCTACAGTTGGGTCATCAAATGGCACAGTAACCGGCATATCTGCCGGAACATCAGTTATTACTTATTCTGTTACCATTGGAGGCTGTGTCAATACGGCAACAAAACTGGTTACTATAACCGCTCCTATTGCACAGACAATCTCAGGCACTACCCCAATATGTATAAGTTCTTCAGCATTATGGACAAGTACCACAAGCGGTGGTACCTGGACTAGTTCATCCACAGGAGTTGCCACCATTGGATCATCCACAGGCTTGTTAAATGGTGTTGCTGCAGGAACATCGGTCATCACATATTCCGTGACCGTGGGCGGATGTGTCAATACAGCAACAAAAACCGTTACTATCACAGCTCCTGTCACACAAACCATATCCGGAACAACACCCATTTGTATCGGGTCATCACAGACATGGTCAAGCACGACCTCCGGAGGAACATGGGCAAGTTCTGTCACTGCTGTCGCCACTGTCGGATCATCAAATGGCACAGTAACCGGTATAAGTGCAGGGACTTCACTCATTACTTATTCTGTAACTGTGGGCGGGTGTGTAAATACAGCAACAAAAACCGTTACTATCACAGCTCCTACAGCACAGACCATAACCGGAACGACACCAATATGTATCGGCTCATCCCAGACATGGACAAGTACCACGACCGGAGGCTCCTGGACAAGTTCGGCCACTACTGTCGCTACGGTTGGATCATCAAATGGCACGGTTACCGGTATTTCAGCAGGAACTTCAACCATTAACTATTCGGTGACCATAGGCGGATGCATAAACACAGCCACAAAGACTGTTACAATAACAGCTCCGTTATCTCAGACCATTTCAGGTACAACACCTATATGTATTGGTTCTTCACAGACATGGTCAAGCACGACCTCCGGTGGTACATGGTCAAGTTCTGCCACGGACATAGCTACTGTTGGAACCACAAATGGCTCTGTCACTGGCGTATCGGCCGGAACATCCACAATAACCTATTCTGTAACAATAGGCGGATGCATTAACACAGCCACAAAGAATGTCACAATAACAGCTCCGATAACTCAGGCTATTTCAGGGATAACGCCTATTTGTGTCGGTTCATCACAGACCTGGTCCAGCACGACCACAGGCGGAACATGGGCAAGTTCTGTCACTTCCATTGCCACGGTAGGTTCGTCAAACGGCACTGTTACCGGAGTATCAGCAGGTTCGGCAACTATCAGCTATTCTGTGACTGTTGGGGGATGTGTCAATACCGCAACAAAAACCGTCACCATCACGGCTCCGGTAGCGCAGACCATCACAGGAACGACACCCGTTTGTATTGGTTCTTCCTATACATGGACCAGCACAACCACAGGAGGTACCTGGACAACCAGCACACCGGGAATAGCGGCTGTAGGTGCTTCTAATGGTGTTGTAACCGGCATTTCAGCCGGAACCGCTGTCATATCCTATTCCGTTACCATTGGCGGGTGTATCAATAACGCTTCCCGATTAGTTACGGTAACAGCCCCTGTCAATCAATCAATTACAGGAACCACACCTGTTTGCATAGGTTCAACACAGACATGGTCAAGCACCAGCACAGGAGGAACATGGACAAGTTCAGCGACGGCTGTTGCTACAGTAGGATCATCAAGTGGTACGGTTACCGGCATAAGTGCCGGCACCTCGCTTATTACCTATTCTGTAGCCATTGGAGGATGTGTCAATACAGCAACACAAACAGTGACCATCACCGCTCCGATTGCACAAACAATAACCGGAACGACACCAATATGTGTCGGCTCATCCCAGACATGGACAAGTACCACAAGCGGTGGCACATGGACAAGTTCGTCTACTGCTGTTGCTACGGTTGGAGCTTCAAATGGCACAGTTACCGGCGTATCAGCAGGAAATGCTACCATTACATATTCCGTAACTGTTGGGGGATGTGTAAATACCGCAACTAAAACCGTTACCATTACAGCTCCGATAACGCAGACCATTGCAGGAACAACACCCATTTGTGTTGGTAATTCGCAGGCATGGACCAGCACAACCACAGGGGGAACGTGGACAAGTTCTGCCACAGACATAGCTACTGTTGGAACTACAAATGGCTCTGTAACCGGTGTATCGGCGGGAACTTCCACTATTACCTACTCCGTAACCATTGGTGGATGCATCAATACAGCAACTAAAACAGTTACCATCACCGCCCCTATAACTCAGACCATCGCTGGAATTAATCCTATCTGTATTGGTTCTTCACAGACATGGACAAGCACAACCACCGGTGGAACATGGTCAAGTTCTGCCACCTCCATTGCAACGGTAGGTTCATCAAACGGAACTGTAACAGGAGTTTCAGCGGGTACGGCTACAATCAGCTATTCTGTAACTGTGGGTGGATGTGTTAATACCGCGACAAGAACCGTCACCATCACGGCTCCGGTCCCACAGACAATTTCTGGGACAACCCCTATATGTATTGGTTCTTCCCAGACATGGTCAAGTACGACCACAGGTGGAACATGGACAACCAGCACGCCGGGGATAGCAGCTGTTGGCGCCTCAAATGGTGTTGTTACAGGTATTTCAGCAGGAACAGCTGTCATATCCTATTCTGTTACTATCGGCGGATGTATCAATAGCGCGTCCAAAGTCGTTACAATTAGCGCTCCGGTAACTCAGTCAATTATAGGGACGACACCAATATGTATCGGCTCATCCCAGACATGGACCAGTACGAATACAGGAGGGACGTGGACAAGTTCCGCGACTTCAATAGCTACCATTGGATCATCAAATGGTATTGTTACCGGCGTAAGTACCGGTACTGCATTGATAACCTATTCTGTAACCCTTGGCGGGTGTGTCAATACAGCTACACAAACAGTAACCATCACCGCTCCGGTAGCACAGACATTAACCGGAACAACACCTATTTGCATTGGGTCATCACAGACCTGGACGAGTACTTCCACAGGGGGAAGCTGGACAAGTTCAACACCGGGAATCGCTGTTGTTGGTTCTGGCGACGGTGTGGTAACAGGTATCTCTGCCGGATCAGCTATTATCTCTTACTCTGTTTCTCTCGGAGGTTGTGTGAATACCGCAACAAAAACAGTAACGATTACAGCTCCTGTATCGCAAACCATAACCGGAATAACACCTGTCTGTACCGGTTCTTCCCAGACCTGGACGAGTACTACCACCGGCGGAACATGGACCAGCGGCACTCCGGGAATAGCTGCAGTGGGCGCTACAAATGGCATGGTTACAGGCGTTTCAGCCGGAACTGCCCTGATATCCTATTCTGTAACTATAGGTGGATGTGTCAATATTGCAACTAAAACAGTTACCGTGACAGCCCCCTTAACTCAGACAGTATCAGGTATAACACCGATATGTATAGGTTCATCGCAAACATGGACAAGCACCAATTCTGGTGGTACATGGAGTACTTCTACACCGGGTGTTGCTACAGTTGGTAATTCCGACGGCGTGGTAACCGGTATCACTTCCGGAACATCAATTATCACTTATTCATTGACTTTGGGTGGTTGTGTGAATACGGCAACAAAAACAGTCACCATAACCGCGCCAATCTCCCAGACCATTACCGGGACAACACCGGTTTGCATCGGTACATCACAAACCTGGGCTAGTACTACTACCGGAGGAACATGGACCAGTTCTGCTTCCGGGATTGCTGTCATTGGCGCTTTAAATGGTGTTGTGACTGGTGTTACAGCCGGAACAGCTTTGATTACATATGCGGTCACCACTTCAGGAGGGTGCGTGAATACAGCCTCACAAACCGTAACAATAACAACGCCGGTACCACAAACCATTACGGGAACCAGTCTCCTGTGTGTTGCTTCATCCGCAACCTGGACAAGCACCACATCAGGCGGCACCTGGATTAGCGGGACACCCGGAGTAGCTGTTGTCGGTGCTAGCAATGGAGTAGTTACCGGCTTCACGGCAGGAACATCGGTAATTACTTATACGGTAACCACAGTTGGCGGCTGTATCAATACAGCTACACAATCCGTTACAATTACTTCAGCTGTTGCTCAAACGATTTCCGGAACTTCTCCCTTGTGTGCCGGTTCGTCCGCTACATGGACAAGTACAACTTCCGGAGGAACCTGGTCAAGCGGAACACCGGGGATAGCATCAGTCGGAGCCTCCAATGGTATAGTAACAGGTGTTACTGCCGGAACAGCAGTCATCAACTATTCGGTGACCACCACAGGAGGTTGCGTCAACACAGCAACAAAAACCGTCACCATTACAGCTCCTGAAAATCAGACCATCACAGGGATAACACCGATTTGTATTGGCTCATCACAGACCTGGACCAGTACCACTTCGGGAGGTACATGGATAAGTTCTATACCGGGAATTGCAGCTGTCGGCGCCGGCAACGGTCTGGTAACCGGATTAACTGCTGGAACATCGGTCATCACCTATTCGGTAACCACCACTGGCGGTTGTGTCAATACCGCATCAAAAACGGTGACAATAACGGCACCTGTACCACAGACTATCACAGGAACAACACCGATTTGTACTGGTTCATCACAGACCTGGACCAGTACCACTTCAGGGGGAACATGGACAAGCGGATCGCCCGGAATAGCTGCTGTGGGAGCCACCAATGGCTTAGTTACAGGATTAAATCCCGGGACATCGGTTATTACTTATTCGGTAACCACTGCTGGCGGATGTATCAACACGGCAACAAAAACCGTAACCATTTCAACTCCCACCCCCCAGACAATCAGCGGAAACACACCATTATGCATTGGCGCTTCAGAAACATGGACGAGTTCCACTACCGGCGGAACATGGACAAGTGATTCTCCTGCCGTGGCTACTATAGGTGTATCCACAGGCCTTGTCACCGGGATAAGTGCAGGAACTTCTCTGATCACATATGCTGTTACAACGGGCGGATGTATCAATGCAGGAACAAAAGTTGTTACCATCACAGATCATGTAGCCCAGACCATAACAGGAACAACACCAATATGCGTCGGTTCTTCACAAACATGGACAAGTACTACCTCCGGAGGCTCCTGGATAAGCGGATCGACTTCTGTAGCCACTATAGGTGCATCCTCAGGTATTGTAACCGGGGTTGCAGCGGGAACCGCCGTTATCACATATACAGTAACTACTTCAGGGGGCTGCATTAATACCGCTACAAAGTCCGTGACCATTACTGCTCCGCTTACTCAGACAATAACCGGAGTTACACCGATATGTATCGGTTCTTCCGAAACATGGAGCAGCACATCCACAGGAGGTACATGGACAAGTGATACACCTGCTGTGGCAACTGTAGGAGCATCCACAGGAGTAGTAACCGGTGTAATTGCAGGAACTACGGTCATTACTTATTCAGTTAACATCGGAGGGTGCATCAATACTGCATCGAAAACAGTTACAATTACAGCGCCTGTTGCGCAGACAATTGGCGGGAAAACTCCTATTTGTATCGGATCATCCGAAACATGGATTTCGACTTCAACCGGAGGAACCTGGACCAGTTCAAATACTGCTATTGCTACAGTTGGTTCAACTACAGGTACAATAACAGGAATCAGTGCCGGAACCGCTGTAATCACCTATTCGGTGACTATCGGCGGATGTATCAATACTGCTACTAAAACTGTCACCATCACTTCTTTCATCCCTCAGACAATAACCGGAACCACGCCTATTTGTATTGGATCTTCGCAAACCTGGACAAGCAGTACCACAGGAGGAGCATGGACAAGCAGTGCTCCTTCCATCGCTACAGCTGAATCATCAACAGGCATAATAACAGGAATTGCAGCAGGAACATCAATAATTACGTATACGGTAACTATTGGCGGATGTGCAAATGTCGGAACAAAGATTGTAACCATAACAGAACCCATAGCACAGACCATCACCGGAATAACACCGGTCTGCATTGGATCATCCCAGACCTGGACCAGTACCTCTTCAGGGGGAACATGGACAAGCGCTACTCCAGCCATTGCCACTGTTGACGCATCCACAGGTATAGTAACGGGTGTTACTGCCGGAACCGCAGTAATTTCTTATTCTGTGACTATTGGCGGTTGTGTCAATACAGCAACAAGAACTGTTACAATAACGGCCCCCATAACACAAACAATAACAGGAATAACACCGATATGTACCGGAGCATCACAACTCTGGACAAGCACGACTACCGGAGGAACATGGTCAAGTGATACGCCTGCTGTAGCTGCTATTGGTACCGGTACCGGACTGGTGACTGGCATATCTGCGGGAAATTCGATCATCACCTATACTGTTACCGTTGGAGGTTGTGTCAATACAGCTACAAAATACGTTACCATCACCGCTCCCGTCACTCAGACCATTAACGGAGTTACGCCTATATGCATGGGCTCTTCACAAACATGGAACAGCGCCACTACCGGAGGTACCTGGACAAGTGACACCCCTGCCATTGCCACTGCAGGTGCTTCAACTGGCGTGATCACAGGGGTCTCTGCAGGATCGTCTGTCATCACCTATGCTGTAATCGTGGGCGGGTGTGTTAACACGGCAACCAAAACCGTTACCATTTCAGCTCCTGTCGCTCAAACTATTAGCGGAACAACACCCATTTGCATAGGGTCTTCACAAACATGGACAAGCACCACCACCGGAGGTACATGGACAAGCGACAACCCGGCCATTGCAACTGCCGGAGCATCCTCAGGCCTGGTCGCGGGTATATCCGCAGGAAACGCCGTCATTACCTATTCGGTGACCACTGGTGGATGTGTCAATACGGCAACAAAAACCGTCACTATCTCTGCCCCTGTAGCACAAACTATCACAGGAGCAACACCTGTTTGTATGGGTTCTTCAGATACATGGACCAGCACTACATCAGGAGGCACATGGACAAGTGACACACCTGCCGTAGCCACTATTGATGCCGCATCAGGGCTGCTTACAGGAGTAACGGCAGGAACAGCGCTGATCTCATATACGGTTACCACCGGAGGATGTGTCAATACCGCAACAAAGACCGTCACCATCACCGCTTCCGTTATTCAGACAATAACGGGTATTTCACCCATCTGTGTCGGTTCATCACAAACATGGACAGGTACATCATCAGGAGGCACATGGACAAGCGGCAATCCTGCTGTGGCGACTGCCGGAACATCAACAGGGGTGATCACGGGCCTGTCTGCCGGAACATCGGTCATCACGTATTCGGTAACCATAGGAGCTTGCATCAATACGGCTACCAAAACCGTTACCATCACAGCACCAACAGCACAGACCATCTCCGGTTCCACACCCATTTGTATTGGCGAATCACAAACCTGGACAAGCACAACATCCGGTGGTACATGGACTAGCGGAGCACCGTCCATTGCAACGGTCGGAAATTCATCCGGCCTGGTACAGGCAATAGCAGCAGGAACTTCGGTCATCACGTATGTGGTAACCAATGGAGGATGTGTCAATACAGCCTCAAAGACTGTCTCCGTGGTTG
>Ga0209717_1001760_pt1 | contig 22460 bp, 23 predicted proteins | sample AD_UKC048_MetaG_FD_184418 | JGI IMG/M metagenome (GOLD analysis project Ga0209717, IMG submission 184418) | Active sludge microbial communities of municipal wastewater-treating anaerobic digesters from USA - AD_UKC048_MetaG (SPAdes) (version 2) | ecosystem: Engineered > Bioreactor > Anaerobic >... | reverse complement strand
TCTGTTCGCTTGTGAGTTTTTCACCTGTTGACTTTTTGAAAACATATTTTCCGTTCTCGAAAAATTCGCTTGCGGCAGGATCAAGAGCGATAACGATGTCCTTTCCAGGCACAAAACCGGCTTTCTTTATCGCTTCAACAATAACTTCAAGTGCCTCTTCATTTGATTTGAGATTAGGTGCAAAACCACCCTCGTCACCTACTCCCGTTGACAGCCCCTTGTCTTTGAGTATTTTCTTAAGTGTGTGAAATACTTCAGCATTCATTCTAATCCCTTCGCGGAAAGTTTCAGCTCCGACAGGCATTATCATGAACTCCTGAAGGTCAACTGTATTATCTGCGTGTGATCCGCCGTTAATGATGTTGCTCATAGGAACAGGGATAGTATCCGCCCTGAGTCCGCCGATATATCTGAAAAGGGGAAGTCCGAGCGATGCGGCAGCGGCTCTTGCGACAGCCATTGATACTCCGAGCATCGCGTTTGCACCGAGTTCCGATTTATTCTCTGTTCCGTCAAGGTCTATCATGGTCATGTCGATAAGACGCTGGTCAAGAGCGTTCATACCAAGGATCTCTGCGGCAATTTTCTCAACATTTTCAACCGCTTTCATTACACCTTTGCCGGAATATCTTTTCTTGTCGCCGTCTCTGAGCTCAAGCGCTTCATGAACACCGGTGCTTGCTCCGCTTGGAACTATCGCTGAACCCATGACACCGTTAGCAAGTTCGACTTCAACTTCAATTGTAGGGTTTCCTCTCGAGTCAAGGATCTCACGCCCTTTGATTCTGATGATTTCAAGCATTGTTCTCTCCATATAAAGAATTGTTAAATAAACCGCAGAATGATATTACTTTTAAAATTTTTTTCAATGTTATTTGTGTTTAAAAGAAGTTTGAACTTGATTTTTATCCGATGTTGCTGTTTAATTTTTGAAGATTTGGAAAGCAACGATTCTTAAATAGTTTGAACGGGGTGTAAAATGAGAAGATCGTTTTTATTTGTTCTGACCTTTTTTATTTTCTTCAACTTTATCCTTTCGGGAGAGGAAAAAAGTGAAAAGCCCTCAACAATTGCAGATGCATTGAAAGCAGGCAATATCGATGTCGGCGGATACGGAGCACTTTCAATGAAGTTCACAGGAATTGATCAGAATGACGGATTCCTTTCTGATGAATCTTTCTTTGCATATATGATCGGAGCGAGGGGCGGAATACTTCTTGACCACAAATGGACCATAGGTGCAGGGTTTTATGTTCTCACCAATAATTTCTACTACAGATGTCCGAAAGAAGACCGGTCCGATTTCTGCACAGATGATCCTTACCGCAATAAAATGATCCTCGGATACGGCGGACTCTATGTTTCATACCTTGCTGAAATAAAGAAATTTATGGGAATTGACCTCGGTTTTCTTGCAGGTGGCGGCTCCATGAAAGGGAAAAAATCGGAAGATGACGATCACTGGTATAATGATGAATACGGGGCTGAGTACAGTTTTTTCATTTTTGAACCGGAGATTCAGCTTGTTGCAAAGTTTACCGGTTATTTCGGCATGGCGATAGGGTTGGGATACCGTCTCACCGTTCCTGACAGCAAAAGTGCATACAGTATCACGGACATGAGCGGACCGTTCATTTCAATGGAAGCACGGCTCGGCGTCTTTTAATGGAGGTTGACTTGAAAACAAAATTTCTGATATCTTTAATTATTCTGATAACTTTTATTCCTTTATGGGCCGAAGTTGAGGAAGTAAAGGAAAAAAAACCTGACAAAATCGAGATTGCTCTTAACGGCGGACTTTCGATGAAATTTTCGGCTCTTGGAAATAACGGCGGATTTCTTTCATCTGATACGGAATTTGCTTATCTCGTCGGGTTCAAAGCCGCTGTTTTGTTCAACAAATCATGGTTTGTCGGCGGAGCTGGATATTTTCTCGGGAACGACATCGGATGGAGATGTGAAGAGCTTTCAACCTCATACAACTATGATAATTATGAATCTCCATGTTATAAATCCCAATACCGTGACACTTATAATAAAGGGTCTCTCTCTCTTGGTTACGGAGGACTTACTGCAGGATATACATTCAACATCAAAAGCTTTTTCAGAGTTGAAACGGGTTTTCTTATCGGCGGGGGCCGTTTCAGCAGTATGAACGAAAACGGTGATTACTATTTTTCGCAGAGCTTTTTCGCCCTTGAACCGCAGATGGATCTTCTGTTTGTCATAACACGGTTCCTTGCCCTTTCCGTGAATGTTTCGTACCGTCTGATCAGCGGAATGGGACAGAGCAGTGTCTATTCCACTGCTGATATGAGCGGGCCAACAGTCGGACTTGATATACGGCTTGGAAGTTTTTGAGGTGTAACATGAAAAAAATTCTTAAAGTTTCCTTCATAATTATCGCGTTTTTCAGCTTTTTATCTGCCCAGGATGCAGAAATGACCGATGCAGTGCAGATTCCGGATACTGAAGAGGAAGATGACACTATGACAGACAGTGAACAGCCGGATGATGAAACTGCTGATGCAGAGAGCAAAACAGATCCTCAGACAGCAGCTCAGACAGAGCCAGAAGCTCAACCCGAGCCCGAACCAGAACCTGAAAAAGTGGTTGAGCAGTTTATTCCTGTGTGGCTTTCCGAAGAACACGGGTTGATAGATCTCAGCAGGGAGTGGAATTCAAAGCTCAAAATATTCCCTGAAATGCCTGTTTTTCTAACTGCTCGTTTTTACAAAGGAAATGTCGAGAACTACAAAATAATCATCCTCTTTGTCCACAGTGACGGTCATCTTGAGGAAACGGAACTTGTCGTTACTGAGCCAGTTATTACGGGAATAAGAGATAAAGTAGCGGCATACACAATGGAAGAGAAAAAAGTTGAAACCGCTCAGAAAGATATGAAAGAAATCGTTAAATCGACCGACAGAACTCTATTAAAGAACGACATGGGGGTCATGGCGGAACTTCTTGCGGCTTCAATAATGTATTCAGGTGGCTGGGGAGCGTCACTTCCGTGGATATTCGGAGGTGAAAAAGCCACTGCCAAGGCATATCTTTCTTCAAGTCTTCTCGGAGCAGGGATCGGCTTTTTCGCACCGTTCCTTGCCCTTAGAAAAAGTGATCTGAGCACAGGCGGAGCAATAGGGGCCGAGCTCGGAGGTCTTCGCGGAGCTCTCGACGGATTTCTCCTTTTCTCCCTTCTTGCGGGCTTTGATGATCACGATACAACAAAGGTTCGGGGAATGACAGGACTTATAACTTCGATCAGCATTACAGAATACATAACAGGAATGTACATTGCCGACAGAATGAAAATATCAGAAGAGAGAATGAGAGCTGTTACGCTCTATTCCTTTACCGGTTATCTTGCCGGACTTGAACTGTTCCTGCTTGCCGCCGGAGACGGAGGAGATGAAAATCTCAGCAGTATCAGCAGAAAAGACGGCATCAGGATCCTTTCCGGAGCAATGCTTGCAGGAGGTGTTGCAGGAATGACGGCAGGATATTATCTTTCCGGAAAAGCTCATTACACTAATGGTGATACCGTTATCGCAGGAACAACTATCCCTGTTGTTGCCGGACTGCCGCTTGCTCTTGCATCACTCGGAGATGATGTCGACGCGAGAATATATGCGGGAGTTTCTCTGGCAGGAACGATCGCAGGTGCCGTTACAGGCCACTATTTTGCAAAAACCATGGATTTCAAATCATGGCAGGCGGTGATGGTCGATCTTGGAACTATCGGCGGAGCGCTCATCGGTTTCGGGCTTGCGTACCTTATCGGAGACGATGAAATATTCAGAAATACAGGAAAATATACAGTTCCCATCGCAGTAGGCGGAGCAGTCGGATTTGCCGCTCTGATGGCTGTCTTTGCAAAAGATGCTAAAAAACAGAAGATAGAGCGCGAAAGCTCAATTCTCAGCGGTTTTAAAATAAATCTAAACCCTTACGCTTTCACAGCACTTGACAGAAGTCACCGCGTGAATGAAAAAACTTTGCAGGACCCGCAACTTATTGAGAACTATATTTCTGAATATTCTTCAAACACAATGCTTAATTTAAGTTACGAATTCTAAGATAGAGTCTATTTCAAATACATATACCCTTCATTGGTATTTCCGTCACTTTCCCATGTCACAGAGAAATCCCACCCTTCTCCGGTTGTGTATCCTGAAAGGTTTATGTCGCTGGTCTGTCTGAAATAGTGCCCTATCAGAAAGCATCTGACAGAATTAAGATGAAACGGTGTGGAAACAATGTATGGATCGGAAAATGTTCCTGTCCCTCCCCCGAAATAGGCATCAGAACAGTCAAAAGCATCATCAGGCACTTCATCGGCATCTTCATCAGGAACAGTGTTGTCAGTTTCATCAGGTGTTTCATCCGACTCCGCCAAGGCTTCGTCGGACAAGTCGTCGGACAAGTCGTCATCATCTACAGCATCGTGGTCAAACTCCGCCTCATCCTCATCTTCTTCATCAGTTTCGTCATTCTTTTCATCAACTGTTTCGCTGTCCTGCTCTGACTGATCGTCATATTTTTCAGCATCCTCATCATTTTCACCAACAATGCTTTCAACACAGACATTATCAACACAGATCAGATCACTTCTGCATGTTCCGTTACCGAAACACTTTTCACCGAGTTTTCCTGCAGAACTATCCAGAAAATCAGAACAACCCGAAAAAGACAGGATAAATGTAAAAATAACAAAAACAACCTTCATGGTACCTCTTTAAAAAAGAATTGACGGGATATTATACATCATAAAAAAGAGGAAACAATTTTTGGATTTATATTTATCTGACAAACCCGTACTTGAAAATTATATAGACGGCTCTGATTCCGTCACGAAAACCGATCTTTTTTCCTTCGTTGTGTTTTCTGGGGATATAGCTTATCGGAATTTCTTCCATTTTAAGATTTTCTGATGCGACAAGTGCTGCCGCTTTGGCTGTAATTTCGGGTTCAAGTCCGAATCTGTTCTCTTCAATTTCGATCTTTTTGATCACTTCCGCTTTGAACATTTTGTAGCAAGTTTCCATGTCGGTAAGCTTGAGCCCTGTGAAAAAATTGGATAATGTTGTAAGCCCCGCGTTCACAAAATAGTGGAACTTCCCCAGAGGACTTTCCTTTTTTGCAAGGAAACGGCTTCCGTAAAGGATATCAAGTCCTTTTTCTTCAACAACCCCTGCCATTTTAACGATATCATTAGGATCATATTCAAGGTCGGCATCCTGAAATATTGTAAAATCACCTGTCGCATGGGCGATCGCAGTTCTTATTGCGGCCCCTTTTCCCATATTCAATTCGTGATGAACAAGTTTTATCAAGCCGGATTTTTCAATATTTCTCAATATTTCAATAGTGTTATCCTTTGAACAGTCATTGACGGCAATTATTTCAAGATCTTTAATGTTCCCCTGCCCTTTTATTTGCGCAACTTTTTTTATCAGGTTTTCAACTGTATTTTCTTCGTTATAAACAGGGATGAGAACTGATAACTTCAACTTTGCAACTCCTTGAAATATTTAATTGTTGCGTTCAACCCTTCTTCAAGCGGAGTCACAGGTTTCCAGTTTATCAGTTTTTCAATGAGTGAAGTATCCGGTTTTCTTCTTTGAGGATCATTTTCAGGGAGAGGAAAATATTTCACAGAACTCTTTGAACCGCTCATTTCGATAATTATCTCTGCTAGCTGTTTCATTGATATCTCTTCTGTGTGACCTATATTTACAGGCCCTGTCACTTCATCATCAAGGTTCATGAAATTGACAAGTGCATCAACCATGTCAGCTACATAACAGAAACATCTGGTGTGAGTTCCGTCACCATATATCGTGATGTCTTCATTTCTGAGTGCCTGAAGAATGAAGTTGCTGATGACCCGACCGTCATCAACTGACATAGCCGGGCCATAAGTATTGAATATTCTTGCCACTTTTATTTTGACACCAAATTGCCGCCAGTAATCAAAAAACAAAGTTTCGGCACATCTCTTTCCTTCATCGTAACAGCTTCTAAGTCCCACAGGATTGACATTCCCCCAGTACTCCTCATTCTGCGGATGAACTGTCGGATCTCCGTAAACTTCACTAGTGCTTGCCTGAAGAATCTTTGCATTGCTTTTCTTTGCAAGCTCAAGCATATTTATCGCTCCGAAAACACTCGTTCTCACCGTTTTCACAGGGTCTTTCTGATAGTGAACCGGACTTGCCGGACATGCAAGGTTATATATCATTGAAGCGTTTATCATCAACGATTCTTCAACATCGTGAGTTATAAGCTCAAAATAAGGATTCTTCAACAGATCCGCAATGTTATGCTTGGAGCCGGTATAAAAATTGTCAACACAGACCACATCATAACCCTCTTTAAGAAGCCGTCTGCACAGATGACTTCCGATAAGCCCCGCTCCGCCTGTCACAATGACTCTTTTCAAATTAAACTCCCGCTTTTATTCTTTCAAAAAGGGCTTTTGCGCTTTTCCCTTTTCCCATTGTAAAAAGATGTATCCCCGGAGCCCCTTTTTCAATAAGTTCCCTGCATAAATCTGCGACAAAAGATGTTCCAGCCTCAAACTCTTCGCTTTTTGTCTTTGCATTTGACATCGTTTCTTTCAATTTTTGAGGAACTGAAACTCCGAAAGTTGATGGAATAATTTCAAGCTGAGCTGATGATGTGAGGGGCCTGACACCGGGAATTACCGGCACTGTTACACCGATGTTCCTTAATTTATTGACAAATCTGACATAAACTTCCGCATCAAAACACATCTGGGTAACAATGAAATTTGCCCCTTCTTCAACTTTTTTCTTTAAATTTCCGATATCATTTTCAATAGATTCTGCTTCAATGTGTTTTTCCGGATATGCGGCAACTCCGACACAGAAATTTGTCTTAATTCCGTCTTTGAGTTCATCATCAAGATAACAGCCCGAATTCATTCTTGAAATATGGGCAACAAGTTCAGACGCATATCTGTAGCCGTCCTCTTTCGGGACAAACTCTGTCATTCCGAAAGCAGGATCACCGCGAAGAGCGAAAATGTTGTCAAAACCGAGATAGTTAAGGTCAACGATCGTATCTTCTATTTCCCATTTATCAACTCCTCCGCAAAGGAGATGAGGCACTGCATCAATTCCGTAACGGCTCTGAATTGCTGAACAAATACCTACAGTTCCCGGTTTCTTCCTGTAAACGAAACGGCTTTTTATTCCGTTCTCTGTTTTGTAACTGATATGGGGCTGGTGATATGTCACATTGATGAATTTCGGATCAAACGGCATCAGAATATCAATGGTTTCAAATATTTCGGTAACGCTTCTCCCTCTGTCGGGCGGAGTTACCTCAAGAGAAAAAAAGAAATTTGATCTGTTTTTAATAAATTCATCTATCCTCAATCACCTCTCCTTAAAATATCAATTCCGAAGAAAACGGTTCCAGTTCAATTTCAATATGGCCTTCTGAAATCTTAAAAGTATTGCCGCCAAATAACCCTGTCATATCACCTTCAACACCTGACAGATTAGAAACATCAATTTTCTCAACCACTTGCAAGTCACTGTTGTTAAATGCCGCAATAACCGTTTCACCGTCTTTAACCATTGCAAAGCAATAAAAGTTGTCTGCAATGATAAGATTTTTTCTAACTCCATGTTTCAACGACCGTTTTTCAGCCCTGAATTTACCGAGTATTTGAGTATGTTCAAGGTTTTTTTTCTGGAAATCGCTCAAGTCATCGCCGAACAGCGTCATCCTTCTGTTGTCCGGGTCATTGGCTCCCGGCATTCCATATTCATCACCCTGATAGATCACAGGAATTCCTGTTGTTGCAAAAAGAAATGTCAATGCGTTTCTCATTTTTTTAAACGGCTCTTCAGTTTCAGGACTAACCGGTGAATTTTCCCACACTTTTTCATGAGCTTCATCACCGCCGGAAGAAGAAACTCCGTCAAAATCATTGTTTGCAATACTTAACGCTCTTGCAACATCGTGATTACCGATGAAGTTCCCCATAACTGCAAGTTCATAGAAATCATTTTTATATCTTTCATCATTTTCCTCAAGAAATTCAACAAGTTCTGGAATCACTTCACTTTGAAGGAGAAATGTTCTCACAATATGGTGATAAAGGGGAAAATCGAACTGACCGTCAAGTTTTCTCTCTCCGATGTAAAACCCGATCTCGTCCCAGCCAGTGTCAGATGTGAAAGTTTCGCCGATCATATAAAAAGGTATTCCTGTTGTTGTCACTTTTCTTTGAATCGCGGTTTTTAAAGTTGTTGTAAAATCGATCACCATCAGTCTTATCGCATCAAGCCGCAATCCGTCAATGTCAAATTCAGTAATAAGCCAGATAAGGTGGTCAATGACACTGTTCATTGCATCAATATTGCGATAGTCAATGTCTGCAAGATAATCTGTAAACCAGCATTCAACAGGATGCTCCCATCCGCAGGTGTATCCGCCGTTTGCGTTTGCCGGCTGATCGTCTGAAGCCATGTGAAACCAGCCGAGATTTTTGTAGGTTTTCCACAGATATGAATCGGTATGAACATGGTTGGGGACAAAATCAAGCATAACCCTTATCCCCTGTTTGTGAGCTTTCTGAATGAGCTCTTTCAATTCTTCAGCCGTACCGAACCTTTTTTCAAGAGGAGAATCAAGTCCAGGGATCTGAACTGTATCACTCCAGCCCGTTGCAACAGGCCAATAGGAGTGATATGCGCTGTAATATCTTGTGTCGCCACCCATCCCTTTCCCCGGATTGTCAGTATTTTTTACCGGAGAACTTATCCAGATTGCATTCACACCCATATCTGAAAAATAGTTTTCATCAATTTTCTTTATGATCCCGGCATAATCACCACCCTGCCAGTTCGCTTTTTCATCAATATCCTTCAAAGCACTGTCATTTGTTTTATCCCCGTTATGAAACCTGTCTGTCATGATCTGATAAATAAACGCATCCTCCCAGCTAAACTCTTTTTCCTCGATCCAGACAGGAACGGTAAGAACTTCACTAGCAAAGCCATCAGTATCATAAATCTTAAAATACCATGTGTACTTTCCTTTTTCAGGCGCAGTAAAATTGATCGAGAAAGTACCGCTCTTTTTATCAAACTGATAACTTTGAACTTCATTGTTAAGCTTAATCACACTTTTTTTAAGATCGGGATAACCTCCTGAAATCCCTGGATTATATTTAATCTCAAATGAAATGTCAGTTCCATTTATCACAGGTCTTTTAACAAGTTCTATTTTTGGATACCTACAGTCACTTACGACAAGGCGACTGTAGCGGAGATTCCTATCAAACATCGTGAGCGGATTTTCAGAATCAGGAAAACTTTTTTTCGATTTCGCAGAATAGATCGAATAAGGATAATCGCCCGGATTTAAAAAAAGCTCAACCGACCATCTACCGTCCTTGAAATTCATCGGAGTTGAAAGCGACCAGCCGTTAAAAGAGGACTTCACATAAAGGTCATCTTCCGCCCTTCCGGAAACAGAAATGACCGTTCCGCCGCATGAAACAAAAGTGTCATCGGTTTTTTCGCAGGAAAACAGAACTGATAAAAGGAATAGAAATATAAATCCTTTCATCACTTCTCACTGCATGTGATCGTGTTATAGCCCGAGCAGTCATCAAGGCAGAACGCCTTTCCGCCGGAATATTTTTCAGGATCGATTTCTGTGCAGTCGGTCAAATCTCCCTTTTCGCAGACTTCACCTGTTTCAAGTTCACCGTTGCCGCAAACCGGCTCAACGACATCTTCATCAATTATATCGTTATCCTGCACATCTTCGTCAAGAATTGCGTCATCGATATCTTCATCAATGTCTTCATCAGTTTCTTCGCTGTCAACGGTATCTTCATCATAGCCATCGTAATCATAAATTATATTGTCATCGTCTTCTTCAATGTATTCATCATCTTCCTCTTCGCCCCAGTCGAAATAGCCGTCAGACAACTCCTTGTCGTTTCCCGATTCCGTGCAGTATGAATTTTTTCCGTCAGTTACACACTCCCCTCCGTAAAAATCGCATTCTGATTTAAGTGACCATTCTTTAAAAATGCTGCAAACCTCAAGCTTATTGCCGGTACAGCGGGTCTCTCCTTCTTTGCAAAGTCCGTAACCATCACCGATCTTTTTTTCTGAACAGGAATAAAAAAAAGCCGCAAAAGCAATGATAACAAAATATTTCTTTTCCATAATTCACCTCAAATCATCTTGCAAAATATACCCTCATCAGGTTTTCAGAGCAAATTTTCTTAAAATTCCTGTATCCAGCCGTCGATTTCGTATTTTTCGACAAGATCAGTTACTTTGGAATATTCTTCAGGTGTAAGCCGTCTGTTAATTTTTTCGATGCCGTGCGCAAGATGTGCAGGAAAATACTGACTCATCAAACTCAGTTTAAAATCGAGTCCTCTTTTTCTATAATCATTGAGAAGTTCAACAACCTGAAGCGAATTATCAATATATCCCGGCAGCACGAGATGTCTTATTATAAGCCCTTTGCAAAGTATCCCCAGATCGTTCTCGACCCACGGAATTTTTTTTTCAAGAAGTGCTTCAAGGCACCTGCTGTTATATTTCACATAATCTTTTATACAGCTCAGTTCAGCAGATGGCTCGTCAGTCGCATATTTTACATCAAAAAGAAAGATGTCGCTCACCTCAAGAATAATTTTAAAAAGCTCTTCAGTGTGAGCTCCGTTGCAGTTGTAGACCACAGGAACATTAAGTTCGTTTCTGATATTTTTAAATGACTCAAGAACTCTTCCAAGATAGTGGTCACTTGTCACAAGATTAATATTATGAACATTTTTTCTGATAAGTTTTATAATGTTCTGACCGAATTCCTCTATTGAATATATCTTTCCGTTGTTTTCATGACTTATAGGCCAGTTCTGACAGAAAACACATTTTGCACTGCAGCCGGAAAAGAAAATGTTGCCTGCTCCGCTCCAGCCGCTTACCGGCGGTTCTTCACCTTCATGAACTGCAAAACTTGCAACCTTTATCCCTTCTTTTACGGCCCCGCATGGACGGGTATCTCCACCGCCGCAATTTACAGGACAGCATTCCCCTCTCTCAAAAAGGGTCGCCGCCTTTTGAACAAGTTCATTTAAACGGGTTTCAGATAAGGAGCTTAGCGAATTTTTCATAGTACAGATGAAGCTTTTCTATTTCTTCAAATTGATATGGATCATAAAGTTTTGAACTGGCAAACCTTTCCTTTTTCATCATGAGTATCGATAACAGGAAAAGAATATAATTGGCTGAGGGGAAATAACTCCCTTCATCAAGAGCTTTCTTGAGTTTTTTGAAAAAACCTGCCGCTTTCACATGCATGAGAAGTGCAGAACGGCTTTCAACAAAATGGATCCCGTCCTCTCTTTGATGAAAAAATGAGAGAATGAACTCTTTTTCCTTATACCATGTCAACGAATTCTCTTCATCTTCCGAAAGAACAAGCTTCTCTCCTGTGAAAAGATCTTCCCCTTTCAACCTTGAGAAAAGCGACGGAGAAAAAAGCATCACACTTGCTTTTTCAAGTTCCCTTTTCTCTGCAAGGGTTTTTCCTTCACCGATATCGTAGTGATATATGAAAAAGAGGTTGAAATACTGCTGCCAGAAATTGAAATTTTTGAGATCTTCACCTGTAAAGTAGAACGCTTCCTTCTTGAATTCATGAAGTAACGCGGCTTCCGCCTCATCAAAAGAGGAATATATCCTTGTTTTCACTGCACTCATCTAAAATCCCTTTTATAAATGATTTTTCCATCTGCGATCGTAGCAAAAACAACACCTTGTACATTAAAACCGTGAAAAGGGGTATTTCTGCTTTTGGACATGAACCTGTCCTTGTCTATCGTCCACTGGCGGTCAGGGTCAAATATAGTAATATCGGCTATGGCGCCTTTTTCAATGATCCCGCCCGGAACACCCATTATTCTGTATCCTGCAGTAAAAAGCTCGACAACCCTTTCAATTGTAAGAATTCCTTCGTGATAAAGCATCAAAACAAGAGGAAGGGCCGTTTCAAGACCGACTATGCCGCATGGAGCCGAACTGAATTCAACTTCCTTTTCTTTCTGGTGATGAGGAGCATGGTCTGTCGCGATTGCATCTATCACCCCTTCTTTCAGCGCTTCAATCATTGCAAGCCGGTCATTTTCAGTTCTAAGGGGAGGATTTATCTTGGCATTTGTACCGAATTTCCTGACCGCTTCATCGGTTAAAGTTATGTAGTGAGGTGCGGTTTCGCAGGTCACTTTGACGCCTCGGCTTTTGAAATATCTGATCATATCGACAGACATCTTGGCACTGACATGGGAAATATGAAGAGGAACATCAAGATATTCAGCCAGCATGCAGTCACGGGCGATCTGAGAAGCTTCACCCACAACAGAAATTCCCTTCATTCCGTAAACAGCCGAGAAGTGACCTTCATTCATCTGTCCGCCCTCAGCAAGATAAAGGTCTTCGCTGTGGGAAACATATTTCATCCCGCAGGATCTCCCCTTTTCCATGATCTTTTTAAGGAGAGCTGTGTCAGCAACAGGTCTTCCGTCATCACTGAGTGCAACGGCTCCCGCTTTTTTAAGTTCATCCGCATCAGACATTTCAAGTCCTCTGATCCCTTTTGTCGCCGATGCAACAGGATAAAGCTTGACACCGTTACCTTTTGCGGCTTTTTCGAGCATCAGTTTTACAGTTTCAGCATTATCGGGCGACGGATTTGTGTTGGGCATTGTGCAGACAGCCGTGAAACCCCCTGCGGCTGCGGCATTGAGCCCTGTCAGAATATCTTCCTTGTGCTCATATCCGGGTTCTCTGAAATGGACATGGATATCAATGAAACCGGGAGCAACGATCATCCCTTCCGCATCTATGACTTCCGCCCCTGAAATATCGGGGTTTTCAGTTATTTCAGTAATTATGCCGTCTTCAATTATCAGCGCAGTTTTTCCGTTGATATTTCCGGCAGGGTTGATCAGTTTTCCGTTTCTGATAACAAGTTTCATTTTATATTATCTTGTCAACTTTGGCAGCTTCTTTGATTATTGTGAATTCAAGCGGTTTGAAAACATGGCCGAAAACCTTGATCTCATCCTTATACCTGAGAGTTGCTTTAACCCTCTGTGTCTCTTCATCCTTTTCAAGAAAAAGCATGCCGGGGAGAATATCCTTTCTTCCAAGATCGACAATTCTGTTCTGAAATTCTTTCTCTGTCCTTTCAATCGTGTTTATCGTGCCGTACTGGGCGATGTTCTCTACAACTTTCTCAAGACGGTATTTATCAACATACGGCTTAGCCACAAACCAGCCGACATAAATTATAAGACCTGCAATTACAATCTGAATGATCTTTCCTGTACTCATGAATTTTTCTCCTGAAAAAAGTTTTGAACGATAACCGGTGAAAAGTATCAGATAACTTAAATTAAGTCAAAAAAAACAGGTCAGTAAAGAAGGATTTCTGTCATTATCTCAAGTCCGGTGTCTATCGCTTTGAAACTTGGGAAAAACTTCTCTGAATGCAAGGGGTTGGGATTTTTATCAGGATCTTTTGAACCGAGCCAGAAAAGGAGTCCGCCCCATTTCTGAGTGAAATATCCGAAATCTTCACCTACAAGTTCACCTTTTTTCTCAATGCATCTGATCCCTTTTTCTGAAGAGATCTTTTTCAGCAGATCAAAAAGCTTAGTGTCGTTCTTTACAGCTACATATTCTCCAAGTATTTTCACTTCAGCACTGCATCCAAGGAATGTCGCACACTCGTCAGCCGTTTTTTTAACTGTTTCAGTACCTTTTATCATAACTTCCATATCGAATGATCTCAGTGTCCCCTGAATTTCCGCATAGTCAGAGATGATATTCCTTGCAGTTCCTGAAGATATCTTCCCGAAATGGGCAAGGAACACTTCGTTTTCAGCAATGACATTCTTTAAAGTCTCACCACATTTGAAAAGAAAACGGGCTGATGCCATCAATGCGTTATTCCCTTTTTCAGGATAGGCGGCATGGGCACTTTTTCCTTTGAAAACAACATCTATCTCTCTTGGAATCGCAAAAAGAAGACCTCCGTTTGAAGCAACTTCACCGACCTCATGGTCATCCGTAACATGGAGTGCGAATGCACTTTCAATATTAAATCTATCAAAAAACCCTGAATCAATAAGCCCTTTCGCTCCACCTGCCCCTTCTTCACCGGGCTGGAAAACAAAAAGAACATTTTTCTGCGGTTTAAGACGGGCGGCTTCAGAAATAAGTCCGCAAAGAATTGTCATATGGACATCGTGACCGCAGGCATGCATAACACCCTGATTTTGCGAAATTATTTCATTTAAAGCGGACTCTTTGACTGGGAGAGCGTCCATATCCGCCCTGAATATTCTGTATGGCAGGTCTTTTCCGTTGCTGTATTCTACGACAACAGATGTAAGAAACGGCCTATGAATGGTGAAAAGATTAGACCCATTTATCCTTTCCGTGATAAAACTCTGAATTATATCAGCAGTTCTCTCTTCTTTAAAGCTAAGTTCAGGAAATCTGTGCAGTTCTGATCTCAGCACACGCAGAGAGTTAATCAGTTCCGTCATTTTGTTCGCCCTCACAGTTATTCTCGGTTTTTTCCTCTTTTAATATCTCTATGACCTGATGATTCGCAAAAATCGCTCTCAGTTCCCTGCCGTCTTTCAGCATGAACTTTCCTTCACCGTGCCATTTGCCGTCTTTCCAGCCCCCTTCATAAACAGCTCCGTCGCTATATCTGAATGTCCCCTTACCTGTTAAGGAACCTTTACTGAAGTCACCGCAATACAAACTTCCGTCAGAAAATATAAGCGAGCCAGTTCCATCCATCTTGTCATCTTCCCAGTTACCGTTGTATTTAAGCCCGCTTGAATAAAGATATATTCCATGACCCGATTTTTTCCCGTTTTTCCAGTTCCCTTCATAAATATCGCCGTTTTCAAGGATCAGTTTCCCTTTTCCTTCTCTCACTCCTTCAACAATTTCACCTGTATATCCCGGAACTGGTTTTTCAACTTCTTTCTGAACTGGTTTCTCAATAATTTCAGGACTTTCCTTTTTAACTTCAGGCGGAGCCGGAACTTCATTCAAGACGGGTTCTGTCTTTTTAGCAGTGTATTTTGAAGGAAGCTGTATGTGATTTCCTTTCACTTTTTTGTAATCTTTTCTGTATCCGTCGATCCTTTCGTCAGTATCAGGCAGAGGGCTGATATCCCTCCCTTTCAAAATATTCTCATCCGGAGCATCATCACCGCATAAAATAACAGGAATAAAAAGAAAATATATTATCGAAAAGAATATGACCGTGTTTACTTTCACCCGCAACTCCTCAAAAATCACCTGATATTACTGATTTTTTCAAATAAGGTCAAATGAACTTACTCTTGAGCTCTTCATTTTTTGACAAAAGATGTTTTTTGGCAATATAATCATTTGTCTTAAAACTGATGAGGGCGAAAAAATGGCTGACCAGAACATCAAAATAGATTACAAAAAATTAAATTCCTTTCTCAAAGATTACATCAGAATGATGAAAAGAGGGTGGCTTTTTCTTATAATAAATGATGATTATCGTCCCGGAGACAGCATAACATTCAATATAAAAGTCGCAGGACTTGAAAAAGAGCTCTCTGCTCAGGGTGCTGTCATCTATAAAGGTCCTAATGAAAAAGGAAGCGAGGGGGTCGGACTCAAGTTCTCTTTTGATGAAAGATCGTCAGAACTTCTTTCTGTAAATCTTAAGAAGTTAATTCTTGAAAAATACGGTGAGACATGGGGCGGAAGAATTTGTTCTTTGATGGGGACTGATTAAATGACATCAAATTTTAAAACCAGCTCCCGATTCTGTGTCCTTGACGATGAAAAGAATTTTTTAAGCGTCGCAAAAGGCCAACTTTCCAAATATCTTCCCGAGATCGAAGGATTTTATTCGACAGACCCTGAAGAAGTTTATAAGTTTGCCGCACAAGACCGACTTACTCTGTATATAATTGACATGAACCTCGGCGAGAGCAACGGCATGGAGATATACAGGAAGATCGCTTCAATTTCATATCGCGCAAGAGTCATTTTCATTACGGGGGACATCCATTTCCTCGAAGATGAAGATATCAGAAGACAGACTCTATCTGAAGGAGGGATGGATTTTATTGAAAAACCGATAAAGTGGCACGAGATGGCGATAAAAATGAAAAACCATCTCAACCTTCTTGAATATCAGTTCCAGCTTGAGGAAAAAGTTGAAGAAAGAACACAGATGCTGATCCACGCTGACCGGCTTGCAACTGTCGGAACAATGGTGAGTTCGATCGTCCACGAGATAAGCAGTCCTCTGACATTCATCAAAGCGAATCAGGAAACATTTCTTTTTGCATACAACAAAGTAAAAGACAGTCTGACAGACCCTGAAGCAAAAAAGGTTTTTGAAAATTTTATACTTCCGGGAGTGAAGGATTCACTTTCGGGAATACAGCGCATCGAGGAACTTCTTAAATCTTTCAGGAGATTCTATAAAAAGGAACACAAGATCTCAGTTAACGACATTGCTTCAATAATCAATGAAGTTAAAAACCTTACCTATTACGGAATAAAAAGAGGCGGGATCACCTTTTCTTATCAAATAAAAGATGATTCATCCAACTCAATAAAATGCAACAGACAGGAACTTATCCAGGTACTTACAAACATTGTCAATAACGCTATTGACGCCCTTGACGAGGTCAGACAGGAAAATAAAGAATTGAAAATATCTGTAAAACCTGAAGGTCAGTTCATAAACATAACTGTTTCAAACAACGGACCCGCAATACCCGAAGCTGTTTTTGACAAAATATTCAACCCTTTCTTTACTACTAAAAAAGAAGACAAAGGCACAGGTCTCGGGCTTTCAATCGTCCATCAGATAATTAAGATAATGGGCGGCAGTGTTTATGCGGTAAACCGTTCGGAAGACCACGATACTGTTGATTTTGTTTTGAAACTGCCTGTAAATCAGGACCCGAAAGACAACTGAAAAACGGAGCTGAAAATGAAAACGGAAGCGATCGTTCTTGCCGCAGGAAAAGGAACAAGAATGAAATCCAGCATGCCAAAAGTGATGCACAATGTACTTTCCAAACCGATGATCGGCTGGATAATGGAATCTCTTGATCCTGTTGCAGACTATATAAATGTAGTAACAGGTCATGGAAGGGATCAGGTGGAAAAATATCTATCGGATGATTATAAATCTATAAAATTCTCTTTCCAGCAGAAACAGAATGGAACAGGAGGAGCAGTAAAATCGGCAGTCCCCAACATCGCCGGAGATGCATCTCACATTATAATCTGTACAGGTGACACTCCTCTTATAAAAACGGATACCTTCAGGAACGCCATTGAACAATTCACAAAAAGCGGATCCGATCTGACAGTTGTAAGCACGATCCTTGAAGATGCAGGTCATTACGGAAGGATTGTCAGAAACAGCAGAAATGAAGTAGAATCAATAGTCGAATATCTCGATGCGGATGAATCACAGATGAAGATAAGGGAAATTAACAGCGGAATATACATCGTTGAGAAAAAATTTCTTGTTGAAGCAGTCTTCAAGATAAAGAACAACAATTCAAAATATGAGTATTACCTTACAGACATCGTTAAAATTGCAAACCGGATGAACAAAAAGGTCACTGCCTATGTTGAAAACGACAGCTTCTCACTTTCAGGCATCAACGATAAGGAACAACTTGCGCAAGTCGAAGCGGAAATGCTTAAAAGAATGCAGTAATATCTAAGCTTTTAAAAAAATATTTAAAGAATGTGCGGGATTTATATATTCAGATAAGTTCTAATTAAAGCTTAGTACTTTTTACCGTATCCGCCCGGTTTTCTTTCTTCGCGGGGACGTGCTTCATTAACGGTTACTGTTCTTCCGAAAAGTTCTGTGCCGTTAAGTGCATTGATAGCCGCGAGAGCTTCATCCTGGTTTGGCATTTCAACAAAACCGAAACCCTTTGAACGGCCGGTTTCACGATCGGTTACGAATCTTGCAGAATCAACTGTTCCGTAAGCTTCAAAAGCTGCTCTAAGGTCTTCTTCACTCATCTTGTACGCAAGGTTTCCAACGTAAATGTTCATCTTTCTCTCTCTCAAAAAACTAATACTAAATAACCAGTCCATGGAAACCGCTTCCATGAACAGGCCGATATTAACTATGAAATTTTAAAAGTCAAGCAATATTGCAAGTTTCAACTAATATAGGTCAATTACTTGACTGAAAAACCATTTGATTATATGTTTTAAAAGATTTTTCTGATTAGGGAAATTATGATTTTTTTTGAGAAAATAGGTAATTTTTTAATAAGGGCTTTTAATGATGTGTCAAAGTATATCGCTTTCACATATCAGTGTCTTTTTTACATGTTTGCGCCCCCTTACCGCTTCGGTCAAGTCGCCGATCACACTGAAAGAATAGGGATACAATCAATTGTAATAGTTGCTCTTTCGACTTTTACTACCGGCATGATACTTTCTTTGCAACTTATCAACATCATGCGGCTTTTCGGAGCCGAATCGTTTGCCGGTGCAGGTGTAGCGATCTCAATGAGTCGTGAACTTGCACCCGTCATAACAGCAATCGTTCTTATCGCAAAGAATGGCTCTTCAATGACTGCCGAGATAGGAAGCATGAAGGTAACTGAGCAGATAGATGCGATGGAAACGATGGCAGTGAGTCCGGTCAGATATCTTGTAATTCCGAGGATATTTGCTTCCCTGATGGTTTTTCCCGCATTAACCGCACTCGCAAATGTTGTCGGAATATACGGCGGTTATTTTGTTGCAAATACTTCTGCCATGATAAACAGCACTTCATATATGCACACCATGTATTTCTGGGTCGATCCCGAAGACATCTGGACAGGACTTGTAAAAGCTTTCTTTTTCGGATTTATTGTTACAACGATCTGCTGTTATCACGGGCTCAAGACAAAAGGAGGTGCAAAAGGTGTCGGAGAAGCGACCACCACGGCTGTCGTTATCTCAACTGTCGCAATACTTATAGCAGATTACATAATGACCTATATTTTCATAAACTTTTTCGGACTTTAGATTATGGAAAATATTATTGTAAAAGTCAGAGATCTTCATAAATCCTTCAGAGATATAAAAGTTCTTGAAGGTGTGAATATCGACATAGAAGAAGGAAAGGTCACAACAATAATAGGTAAAAGCGGAACCGGAAAAAGCGTTTTATTAAAAAATATCATTGGAATAATGAAACCTGAAAAGGGCGAAATTTTCTTTAAAGACATTGATATAACTAAACTTTCAGACCACAAACTTCTTGAAATAAGAAAAAACATCGGATATCTTTTTCAGGATGCGGCACTTTTTGATTTTATGAATGTCGAAGAGAATATTACTTTCCCTCTTGTGGAACAGCTTGGAATAAAAGACGGAAAATTATTGAAAGAAAGGGTGGGGAAACTTCTGGAACTCGTTGAACTTCCGGGAATTGAAAAGAAATTTCCTTCTGAACTTTCAGGCGGAATGAGAAAAAGGGTCGGTCTTGCAAGAGCAATCGCTGTCGAACCTAAAATAGTCCTTTTTGACGAACCTACCACCGGACTTGACCCAATTCTTGCAGAAAGTATCAATACACTTATAATGAAGGTCAACAAGGAGTTGGGAATGACTTGTGTTGTAATAAGTCATGACATCGCCTCAACCTTCAGGAGAGCTGATAAAGTGGCTTTGCTATACGACGGAACAATTCAATTTTTCGGTGAACCGGCAAAGGCTGTGATATCAGATCATCCGGTCCTGAAACAGTTCATCAGCAATTCTTTCAGACCGCTTGGGAAGGAGTGATTCTATGACCAGAGCCGCAAAAATAGGTGTTTTCTTCACTGTCTGCATTGTTATGGTTTCTATCTATATTGTAAAATCTGCTGATAATTTTACCGGCGGGAGCACACGGGTGCTCTATGCTCTAAGCGATGATGCCATGGGTCTTCTCAACGACAGCGACATCAGGATTGCGGGAGTTGTTGTCGGTAAAATGGAAAAGATCGAACTTGAGGAAGGAAAAGCGAAAATGACACTCAACATATGGGATGAAGTTGATGTCTACGAAAACGCCAGAATCGAAAAAGTGATGGAAAGCATGCTCGGGACATATGTTCTTGTTCTTGATCCTGGCACTAAGGATGCGCGAAAACTTGAAGAGTTCGAATATATTAAGAATGTCATTTCTTCTTCAGGAATAAACGGTGCAATGGATAAGGCTTCCGCAATGATGGAAAAAGCGACAGAAGCTATATCGATCCTCACCAACGACGGGAATCAGGAAAAACTTAATAAGATAATAGACGCCCTTTCAAGGACTGCGGAAAACACATCACAGACATTTGAAGGTTCCATGAAACTTCTTCTTGAAACATTGAAGAACATGTCGGAGATCACACACAAAATAAATGTGAGAAGTGAAAATGAAATGGATAAGCTTTCAAAAATACTTGAGAATACTGTTGCACTTACCGACAAAATGAACAGCATGATGAAAGATAAGGATGAAGAAATTTCCGAAACTCTCACCGCACTCAGAGACAGTTTAAAACTCATTTCCGAAGAACTGAAAGCATCCCGTGGCGCAATGCAGAATTTGAGAGATATTTCCGAAGATGTTAATAAAATAACCGGTAAAGTTGCAAACGGCGAAGGAAATATCGGAAAGATCGTTAATGATGAAAAACTTTATAACGACCTCACAAAGATATCAGATAAACTGACTGATTATATTGACACAACACTTGGAATGCAGATACATGTCGATGCACATTCAGATTACATGGTGTTTGACAGAGCGTTTCAGACATATTTTGACATAACACTTCAACCGCGTGCAGACCGTTTCTACATGTTCGGGGTCGTTGATGATTCGCAAGGAAGAGTTACAGAAACTTCAACAACATATGAACTTGGTGTTGATGACGGATCATCTGTGCAGAATTATGTGATAACTGAAAACAAGACAAAAACAGACTCGGAACTTAAATTCAATCTCCAGATAGGAAGAAATTTCGGTCCGATGACATTCAGAGGCGGGATCTTCCAAAATAAAGCAGGGCTGGCCCTTGATTATAATCCGTGGAAATTTCTTTCCATTTCAGCTGAAATATTTGATTCCGGCGGAGATGTTCCTGAACTTCGTGTAAAAGGACTTGCAAGACCTCTGATATGGACAATAGAGCCTTTAAGCTGGATATATCTGACCGTCGGCGGAGAAAATCTGATAAGCGGTGAAAGAGATCTCTTTTTCGGTTTCGGGCTCAGATTCACTGATAACGATCTGAAAACGATCCTCACATCAGTTCCTATGCCGTGAGGTGAATGAATGCTTAACTGGCTTTCATACGGTGTGGTTGACATCTCAAAATATACAACACCGCTGATATTTGCAGTTGCAATAACATCATGGTTCCTTCTTCTAAAGAAATATATTCCTGTAAAAACAAATTACCGTCTTCTCATAAAAGTAGCTGCCGCTTCATGTGTCGGTGCAGGATTGTCGCCTCTTCTCATAATTATATTTTCCGGAAAATTTGTCTCTTTTCTTTCCTCTTCGATGACAAAGATCCAAAAGATAAATGACTGGAATGCATTTCAGGCACTTCTTGCTGTACTTTTTAAAGGATTTTCGATAACAGGCGGACTTCTTATTCTTACAATAGTCCTTCTGTTTGTTGTACATGATGCCAGAAAGCTCATTTTCGGAATATTTTATCCGTTCCCTCTTTTTGCGGCAATCACCAGAATCAACTGTTTCATGGAAGGTTGCTGTTTTGGAAAGATCTCGGAAGGTCCATGTGCAATAAAATATCCACCTGCAAGTCACGCTTCAAAACTTCATCACCTTAAACACGGACTTATTTCAAGATTTGAAGTCAGCTATCCGGTTCATCCGGTACAGGCATATCTCGTAATATCAATGCTACTCCTTTTTATAATTCTCTTTATTATGAACCGGTTTAATGTCCGCAGGAACATCATAGCAGGAACAATGCTCGCAGGATACGGAATGATAAATTTCAACATGGAATTCTTAAGGGTAGAACCCCTTCTCTACAACTTTCTTACCGTAGGACAGATAATGGAGATACTTATAACTGCTCTTGGATTCTATATAATATTTAAAGTCAGGGATTGTGACATAAAGGAAAACTTAAAATGAAGAAATTCATTGCTGTTCTAATAATTATTTCTGTAATTATAATAGGTTACAGGACATACAACTATTTTGAGAGAAAAAATGTCATTGACAGTAAAATACCGAAGGAAACTACTGTTATTGATGATGTGAAAGGTATAATCGGTATTGAAAAAGAAAAAGAAGAGCCCCAATACAGTTCCGAACAGATA
>Ga0209717_1001757_pt1 | contig 22495 bp, 16 predicted proteins | sample AD_UKC048_MetaG_FD_184418 | JGI IMG/M metagenome (GOLD analysis project Ga0209717, IMG submission 184418) | Active sludge microbial communities of municipal wastewater-treating anaerobic digesters from USA - AD_UKC048_MetaG (SPAdes) (version 2) | ecosystem: Engineered > Bioreactor > Anaerobic >... | reverse complement strand
TGTTTTATACATGACGCCTCCTGTTTTTTGGTGTGGTGAGATACCCAAATTTACAGGAGGTTATTTTTTTGCGGAAATAAAAATCCCGAATTTTTGCCTAAGCAAAAATTCGGGATGACTCATGTTTATTTTTTTTGCTTAAAACATTAAAAAATACTTGACATATCAATAATTTTATTTTACCTTTGTTGTACAATTAAAGTTTAAATGGATGTCGAAAGCAGATCTGGAACTCAAGGATGTTATTTTTTTTTCCATCGATCAATGCCTAAAAAGGCTACGCAGTTATTCTACCCGGACATTTGCCAACGCGGGTTTCGATCTGACTGTTGATCAATGGTTGGTGCTGAAGCGGGTGTTTGACAGCAATGGTGAGGTCAATCAAACCGATATCGCCGAAATGCTTGGCAAAGATGGGGCTTCAGTGACCCGGATTCTGGATCTTTTGGTCAAAAAAGACCTGCTTTTCCGTCAAATGAATGAAGTTGACCGGCGAAAATTTGACCTCGTGATGACCCCCAAAGGGAACACGTATATTCAGGAATTGACACCGTTGGTGCAGAGCATCCGCGCAACGGCATTGAGCAATGTATCCGAAGCAGAAGTACTGGTTTTGCGGAGTGTACTCGAAAAAATTGCTGCCAATATGCAGTAGTTTTTTTGCCAAAATAATTGATATAACAACTATTGATAAACAACATAAATCATGAAACACTCGACTTTTATCACCTTGCTTTTTTGCACAGGCAGCATTGTTTGTACTGCGCAAGAATTGCAAACAAAACCCAATTCAACAACCATGACCAGTACAGTCAATTCGAAAATGGAACCAGGGATTGAAATTGCCTTGGACGGCTTCATCAAAGGAGGCGATGAAAAAGACCTCACAAAGCTGGAATCGGTGCTACATGCTGATTACCGCAGTACCATTAACCAATTCATGGGGCAAGAAGGGGTAACGATCCTCGATCGAGGAACTTATCTCAGCATGACCCGTGATGGGAAAATCGGGGGTTCGCCCCGAACTTACCAGGTTGTACACCATCAATCGCTTGGCCATACCGCGCATATTCAGGTGCATATGGAAAGTGCCAAGTTGATTTTTGACAACTTTTTATCCTTTGTCCAGGACAAAACTGGCAAATGGTGGTTGATCAACGATGCGGCAACCGCAAAGCCCAAGCCCTGAAGTACAACACCTAAAACCCAATGGATTACAGCCTGCCTATTCTTGGCAGGCTGTACCATCCTGCAAGTTAAAGTGACTAGTTTTGATCTTTTTTATACCTTGCTTGTTATCAGTGCAAGTAAAGTATTTTTTCTGCTATGCAACCTCTATTGACGCCCTACACCTTAGGGAATTTGGAACTGAAAAACCGCGTTGTGATGGCGCCGATGACGCGCAGTCGCACTCCCGATACTGTGCCCAATGCACTCAATGTCTTGTATTATACCCAAAGAGCCAGTGCGGGTTTGATCGTAGCCGAATCAACGAATATCAATACGCATGGCATGGGGGGGCCTTACACCCCTGGTGTTTTTTCAAGCGAACAAGCCGAAGGCTGGAAACAAGTTACCGAAGCCGTTCACGCCCGTGGTGGCAAAATCTTTTTGCAGCTCTGGCACGCTGGCCGCGTAGCCCACCCCGATAACATTGGTGGCCAACAACCCGTGGGTCCTTCCCCCATCAAAGCCGAAGGCAAAGCTTTTACCGCTACTGGATTTAAAGAATACGTAACTCCACGTGAGTTGAGCATCGCCGAAATCCAGTCCATTATTGATGCGTACCGCCAAGCCGCCCAAAACGCTAAAATTGCGGGCTTTGATGGCGTGGAATTGCACGCCGCATTCGGGTATTTGCCCAACCAGTTTTTGAGTGATTCCTCCAACCAGCGCCAGGATGAATACGGTGGCTCCATCGAAAACCGTGCCCGCTTTGTGCTCGAAGTACTTGATGCCCTGTGCAGTGAATGGGACTCCCAACGCGTGGGCATTCGAATTGCTCCCAGCAACGTGTACAACAGCGTGTTGGACTCCAACCCGCCCGCCATTTATGGTTATTTGGTAACAAAACTCAACGAACGGAAGCTCGCTTACCTCTCGGTGATGGAGGCTTTTGTCAAAGAACATACCAACCCGAATTTTATTCACGATGTATCTGGCCATTTTCGCCCGCTTTATCAGGGTACCTTGATTACCAACGGCGGCATCAACCAGGCGCGTGGAAATTTCCTGATCGAATCCGGCCAGGCTGATCTGATTGCTTTCGGGCAGTTGTACATCGCTAATCCAGATTTGGTCGAGCGTTTTACCCATGAAATCGAACTGGCAGTACCGGATCGGAGTACGTTTTATGGCGGGGATGAACGGGGGTATACGGACTACAGATTTTTATAATTTCAAATCTCACCACAAGCGATGTCAAAAGTCATCTGCTGGCAATAGTTGCCAACTTACCTTTAGAAGCTACAATCAAATGAAAGCATAATGTTGTTTTTTTCTTTTCCCAATTGTTTTACCCTATACACTTGAACAGCTGTATTGTAGCTAAACAATTCAAAATGAATCAAAGAACAGCGCATACCTTCCATATTCCTGTAATGGGACTTTCTTATACCATTGATTCCCCGATCAAGGTAGCTCGATTTGGGATTTCATCGGTGGTGTCCATCATGGAAGATCACTTGATTGAAATCATGCGCAAGCATTATTGCCGTACGACGGATAGACATTATGAGCCCATTACCACCAAAGAGCCGGACTACCGCGCCAAAAGGATTACGGCTTATTTGAATCTGATGAACGCTATTGTGGAGGAACAAATGCAAAAAATGCGCACTGAAGCATTTGTAGAAGGGAATGAAATTGTGCAATACTTTGACATGCTTCCTGAAGATAGTCCCTTAAGAAAAAGCTATCTGGACATGGTAAAATGTACCAATGAGGAAGAGCATTTGGCAATGCAGCATTACCTGAGAACACAATTGGTAGCCGGAAGTATACAGGTCAATATTATGACCAAGGTTGACCGCGACAACTGGGACAAACAGGGGCAGATCATCCCAAATGGTTCAGATGCAGTGACCGCCTTACGTGGCTACATCAATAGCAATCTTGATCGTTCTGCGATTGTTTTTTCGGCAGGGATGAATCCCCGGCTATACACTTATCTGGAACAGGTCGACGCTTTTGATCCAGATGAAAATATGCAGTTCCGCAAGAAAATAGTGATCAAAGTAAGTGATTACCGCTCCGCCCTAATTCAAGGCAAATTTTTAGCCAAAAAAGGGATTTGGGTGAGTGAATTTAGAATTGAATCGGGGTTGAACTGCGGGGGACATGCTTTTGCCAGCGATGGTTTTTTATTGGGGCCAATCATGGAAGAATTCAAATCCAAACGCCAGGAACTGATCGAGGGCATTTTTGAGCTCTACAAAACAGCCATCAATCAAAAGTTGGGCAGGGAACTCAGTCAAAGTCCAGCGGTAGACATCACGGTTCAAGGCGGTATTGGCACCTTTGAGGAAGATACTTTTTTACGCACTCATTATGATGTGGCAAGTACGGGATGGGGAACCCCATTTTTGTTGGTTCCAGAAGCAACTACCGTGGATGAACATACCTTGGCCTTGCTGAGTCAGGCCACCGAGCAAGATTTGGTGTTGAGCAACAGTTCCCCACTAGGTGTTCGGTTTCATTATTTGAAAGGAACAACCGCAGACATCGAGAAGCAAACTCGGATTGTCAAAGGAAAACCGGGAAGCCCTTGTACCGAAAAACTGTTAAGTTTTAATACCGAATTTACCCAAGAACCCATTTGTACCGCCTCTCGTAAATACCAGAAACTAAAATTAGCGCAAATAAGCAGCTTACAGCTGGCCGAAGCCGAATTCGAAAAGCAAAAATCCGCAATTCTGGAGAAAGAATGTTTGTGTATCGGCTTAAGCAATTCTGCGGCTTTAGCACACGGGGTTACTTTTCTGGAAAAACATCAAGCGGTGAACATTTGCCCTGGCCCAAATATTGCCAATTTTTCGGCTATAGTGTCCTTAAAAACCATGGTGGATCACATTTATGGCCGGGCTGACCTTGTCAGCAATCCAACCCGCCCCCATATGTTTATTGCAGAACTGAAATTGTACCTCAATTATTTGAAGGAACAATTGATCAGCAAATGCACTGAACTAGAGGATAGAAAAATTAGAAACTACTTCCGATCCTTTATTGGCAATTTATCGGACGCAATCGTTTATTACCAAAATCTGCCTGAGGATGCGGTAGTGAATCGGCAGTGTTTCGATGCGGAATTGTCAAAGGCTGAGGTGGCATTGGCTGGAATCAACGAAATTTATTCGTTTGATTGATAGAGGGTTCCGAGCAGCTTAAACGCATTGAATTTAACAAAATATTAGCATTTTATCAGGCCGCAATTGTATTGCTAAACTCGTCTTGAAAGAAAGTGATTTTACTTTACCCCGCGCGGGGTATTCACACCTTTCAAGCTCAGACCTATGTTACTCAATCCAACTCAGCACCTCAGGGCAATGCACGAAGCACCGCCTTGGCGCTTATTTCTCCTGCTTGTACTTTTCGGCTATTTTATCCCTGCACTGAACGCTCAGGTTCAAGCTGGTCAGCTTCATTTGGCTGGTCAATTTTCCTTTGAAACCTACCCACAACTTCAAAACAGTTTTAAAAGTACCCTCCAACCTGAATTCGGGATCATGCTCTCCCCAAAATGGAGTATTGGTTTAAGTATCCCTTTTCAATATGAAGAAGCTACATCCCCAAGTCGATACTATTATCGACTCGGCGTTGGTCCTTTTATTCGAAGGTATTTCGACCTAAAATCCGGGTTTTATGCCATTGTACACCTCCAGGCACAAGCTCAATTTGACGTTCATCGCTACGATGGTCGACAGACATTTTTGGTTGTACAAGCAACCCCCGCGATCAGTTATTTCTTTAGCCCACGATTCGCGTTTGAAGCCGGTTTTGGCGGGTTTACTTACCAAACCTACCATTACCGCAGCAGCGTCCAGGAATCGAAAGATAGTTCCAATCAGTTGCGCATACAATCTACCCCCGTTTTGAGTTTGCGCTACTACTTTCCTCGCCGATCCCAATCACCCAGAGTGTAATCCACTCCTCAAACCTTTATCCAACATGAAAAAATGTATCCTCATCCTATTGCTCATTTTATTTGGCAGTTTTGATCTTCCACTAATGGCCCAATTGAGCAAAGGGCAAGGCTTCATCAGCGGTAGTTTATCCTTTAACAACAACAATTACCGCAGCACTCTTGATCAAAAAAGCAGCAACACCGGCGCAGGAATTAACCTGCTTGGTGGCCGTTTCATCAAAGACAAATTGGCCTACACCCTTGGTGTAAATCTTTATCAAAGCAACAACACGGGCTTTAATTTAGCCTATACTCAAGTAGAGATAAGGCCAGATGGCCAAGCTTTGTATACCAGTCAACAGGTAAATACCCAAAACAGCTATTTCAGTACTGATCTGTCACTCGGCCTCAACCGGTATATATCTCTACAGGAGCGTTTTGCCGTGATTTTATCCGGGAGTTTTACGGCCGGTTTTGAGTCCAGTGAATCAACAGAAAAGCCCCAGGGTCAAGTCGAACGGATAACAAAATGGAAGCAGCATGATTTTTCCCTGAATTTCAATCCGGGTTTGATTTATTTTTTGAGTCCCCGTTTTGGAGTGAGCGGCTATTTTGGTGGGCTTTCCTTGCGTTTTGAGCCGAAAACAGAGCAGAATTATGCTTCAACTTTTTCAGGGAGCTTTTCTACGAGCGGGGTGCTAGGGATTGGCCTGAATTACTTTTTCAAATAAGTTTACCAGGTCCAAAGCCAATCCGTTTGCAAAGTTAAATCCACGTGCTGGGCGTACAAGGTTTCTCCTTTTTTATACACTCTGCTGTTTTGGTAGCTGCCTTCTTGGCTATCCCAGTAGGTATGGACTTTTTGTTTGTTCAAATCGACGACCCAATATTCGGATACCCCTGCGGCAGCATAAAGGTCCCGTTTCACCTTGTTGTCGTAGTTAAAAGTGGTATCAGACACTTCAATCAAAAGGAATAAATCTGTACTACGAAGCATCGCATTGACATAGTAGTCTGATCTGAATTTGGCCAAAGCAAGGTCTGGTTCAGGTTGAGTAAATTCACTCGCCATGAAAGCGCATTGGGGGAACACCAGTGCATTTTGGCCTACCTGTTCTACTAAAAAACGATTCAATTTGCTCACCATGGCGTTATGCCTTATTCCAATTGGGCTCATGTTGATGATTTCTCCGTTGATCAACTCCACCCCACGCTCAGGCAGTATTCCTGCTTCAGCCATCTTGTTGTACTCGCTTACGGTGAACAATCGCCGCTGTATCTGAACAGACATATTGAATGATTTTGGAACAAGATACAATTTTTTGAGGCTTGGAGTCAAGTGGTGCATTTGTTGATTAGGGCGAAAATGGTGAATGTGGTGAGCAATTATAAGGCAGTTTTGCAGGGTTTTTACCAGGGCAAATCGAGCGGATTGCCCAATGAAATGGACTAGAATTTTTTCAAATAAACAAAAAACGGCGTGCCCGGATTTCCAACTCCGGTACACGCCGCCTTGATATGATGTAAATTATCAATCTCTTAACCAAAACTCAATTAGTTCTGCATCATATCCCCTCCCTGCATGTTCGTCCGGTTGTTTTTCCGGTTGAAGAGCGACATGTCCATTTTCCCAAAACGATAGGAAAAATTCAGGCGAAGCAACTGCGGGTTCATGATGCGGGAAGTTTCTTGTGTAAAAAAGTCGGTTACCGTGTAGGACCCAAACTTGCGGGTTTTAAAGATGTCCGACGCACTCAGCGTCAAAGTCCCTTGATTTTTCATGATGTCCTTGCGGATAGAAGCGTCCAGGAACCAGTAACCTTTGGTGTAACCTTGAGCCGTGTTTTGGGCAGGAGGGCCACCACCCTGGAAGGGGTCGGTATTGGTTGCGGGCGTAAAGGAAGCCCGGGAGCGGTATTCCCCGTTGAATTGCAGCGCAAAACCTTTGGGCAATTTGATCTGAACAATCTCCTTAAAAAAGCCACTGGTGCGGTTCACTTTCAGGCCACTTTCCACGTTGCTGGCATCCACGGTAGCCATAAAAAGGTTCAGGTTGGAAGTTAAATCCAGCCAGCCAAAGAAACTGTTTTTCAGGGTGAATTCTGCTCCGGTAGCCGAAGCACTGTTGCTGTTGGCAAAACTGGTGATCACCACCTCTTTATTCAAATCTGCGTTAAATTCGGTGAACTGGTAGGATGCAATCAAATTGCTGGCCTGCTTGTAATACACAGAAATGAGCAAGTTGTGGTTTTTGGCAAAGATGTTCTGGTACGACAATTCCAGCGAGTTTGTAAACTCAGGAAGCAAAGTAGGGCTACCCCGGCGCAAATTGAGTGAATCGGAGAAGTCAGTAAAAGGCATCGTCTGGAAAAAATTCGGCCGATTGACCCGGCGGGTATACGCCAACTGAATTTGATCCTGATCATTCAATTTCCGCGTCACAAACGCGCTGGGGAACAAACTGATCGGGTAAGCAATGCTGAACGAAGAATCGCGGTCAGTCAAAGCGCCCCGATAAAGGCTGCTCTCGGCGCGAAGGCCCACCTGGAAGCCCCAGTTTTTGCTCTGCTTGCTGAGTTGTAAGTATCCAGCATACACGTCATCGTCGAACTTGAAGTGGTCAGACAACTGTGGAACGGCCCGCCAATCGTTAAGGTCTGCATCAAACACGGAGTTCATGTTGTCGTTGCGGTTGTTGCGCATTACGGCTTTCAGACCACCTTCGAGTTTGAAGTCTTTTTTGAGCGGGTTCACGAAGTCGGTTTGGATGGTCATGAAGCTACCTTGTCCCAGGCTTTCCTGCATTTCGCGGCTACTGAAGCCCGAATCGTACAAGGTTTGAAAGGCGCTGCCACCTTCAAAACGCACTTGATTGAAGTTGAAATCCGCCGTCCATTCTGCGCCTTTTTTCGGGAAGAGGTGTTTGAACTGGGTGGTTACCCCAAAATTGCGAAAGCTGCGGTCTTGCTCCGAGCTGCGTACATATTCGCTGGTTACGGTATTGCCAGGATACAAAAAGTCGGTGGTATTGGTAATGGCGTCATTGGGACTGAATTTCCCCCGTACATAAGAGCCGCTAAAAGTCAAAGTATTGCGGTTGTCCAGCAAGAGGTCTACCCCGGCCCTGCCGTTGGCGAAGATCCCTTTCATCTGGCCTTCGGAAACTTGGGTCAGGTTGGAGGCGGGCTCACCAAAGAAGTTTTCGCGGAAGGTTTCCCCTTCTATTTTACCCCGGTTGCGCATGGCCATGAGGGAGCCAAAAACGTTCACCTTACTCCCCCTGGCGTTGATGTCCCCGCCGAAGTTGACCCCGCCCCGGGTGTCGGTACCTGCACGTATGCTACCATTGTAGCCCAGGCGTTTTTCTTTTTTCAAAACAATGTTGACAATCCCGGCGGTACCACCGCCCGCGTCGAATTTGGAAGAAGGATTGGTGATTACCTCTACACTTTCAATCGCGTCGGCAGCGATTTGATTCAAGGCGAGGGTTGTCGGGCGGCCATCTACAAAAATTTGAGGTGAGCCGTTGCGCAAACTCACGTTTCCGTCCAAATCAACGGAAAGAGAAGGCACGTTTTTAAGTGCGTCTTGAGCCGTACCACCCGCAGTGGTCAGGTCTTTGTCGATGCGGTAAGCCTTGCGGTCGAGCGCCAGGGTTGCCACCGAAGCTTTGTCGGTAATGACGACTTCGTTCAAGGTTTTGGCTTCTGTTTTGAGTTTGATGTTGCCCAGGTCTTTTTCGCTGACACCAGCGCCCATACCTGGGAATCCGCCGCCTGCGGGCATGCCGTTGGGAGCTCCAGCAGCGGGCATTTTAGGGGCAGACATGCCGAAGTTGAAACTTTGTTTGGTTTCGGCAAAACCCAGAAAATTGATGACCAATTCGAAATCACCCACCATGGGCAATTTTTCGATGTTGAAATCGCCGTTTTCTTCGGTCAGTTGGCCAGCCCACATGGTATCCTTGAGCGCACGAGTAGCCGGATTAAATTTTTTGCCCAAAACTTGTACCGTAGCGTAACCTACTCCTTTGCCTGTTTCATCCACTACTTTGCCGTAAACGCGGGCAATGTTCATTTTGGAAGGGTCGAAACCCGCGCCGGGCCGGGCACCTGCAGGCGGGCCTCCTGCGGGAATTTGTGCACTAATTCGGGTGATCAGCGCTAAAAAGAAAACAGTGAGGGTGATTGATTTGTACATGATGCTGAAAATTTGTGTCGGCATTGCCGTGTCGGTTTATTTTTAAATCCGCTGCAAAAATGCTACTTTCAATGCTATTAAAATGGGTGTCTCGATCAGTAGGAAGAATGTATCGGTGAACTGCCGGGTAGCCTATTTTTTCGCCTCGTTTTTTTCTCGACCTTTGCCGCAGATATGAAAACATCCTACGCCATCATCATTCAGGCTGCCGTGTGGATCACGATTTGGGCAGTCTTTTCTTTCACGGGCAATACCGCAGATAGGCTGCCAGGCTTTTACCTGTTGAACACCTTATGGGTTTTGGGTTTTATCGTATTCTTCAATGTGTTTCATCGCGTGTTGTTGCCTATTTTTTTTGCTGGCAAAAAAATGCTGTTCACCGGCATGGTTTTGCTTGCACTAACGGGATATGTGGCGTATTCGGTGGTCATCGACATCAATTTTCGCATCCCTGAAAAACTCTCTGCCGAGGCACGTAAGGAAGTGCGTAAAAAGAAACAAGTACCACTTGAGTATTTGATCATCCCGAGTATTTTTTTGGGTTTGATGCTCTTTGGTGCTGCAGCATCGGTGGGAGGACTTTCGGCCTTCGAAAAGAAGAAAAAAAGCGAAGAAGAAGCCAATCGCAGGCGACTGGAAGCTGAAATTGCCTTGCTGAAGTCCCAAATCAATCCCCATTTTTTGGTCAACACCTTGAACAACCTCTACGTCCTCTCCCTGACCGAGCCAGACAAAACGCCGAGTGGACTCCTGAAGCTCTCCGAAATGGTGAGTTACATTTTATACGAGTGCGCCAAACCGATGGTTCCACTCGCGCTGGACATCGAGTTCATTGAAAATTACATCGCTTTACAACACCTACGCCTGCCGCCAAATGCCCATTTGCAGGTGGATTTACCCAGTGTAGTGCCCCTGGAAATCGAAATTGAGCCGATGATTTTGATTCCTTTTATCGAAAATGCCTTTAAACATGGCCTGACCACCAAAGCGGCTTGCGAGCTGCTGGTGTCGATTCAACTCCGAGGCAAACAACTGACACTGGAAGTTAAAAACCCCGTGCTTCCACTCAAACCTGAACAGAGTGGCAATCCATCGGGCATCGGCCTCGCCAACACCCAACAACGCCTGGAGCACTCTTACCCAAATAAACACAGCCTGAGCATCCACAACGATGGGCAAACCCATGTGGTTAAACTCCAATTAAACCTCGCGCCATGACCTTCATCGCCCTCGACGACGAACCCCTGGCCTTGGTGCTGATTGAAAAATACGCCCGGGATATACCCGAGTGGACATTGCTCGCCACCTTTACGGATGCGGCCACAGCTGCCGAATATTTGCAAAACAACACGGTTGATCTGCTTTTGAGCGACATCAATATGCCCGACATTAGCGGGCTGCAATTCGTTCAAGCGCTGCCCGATGAACGCCCCATGATCATCTTTGTGACCGCGTACAAGGAATTTGCTCACGAGGGCTTCAACTTGGATGTGGTGGATTACCTGGTCAAACCCGTTGCGCCAGAACGTTTCAAAAAAGCCTTGCAGAAAGCGGCTGGTTTGCTGGAGTTGCAGCGCAAAGCTGAAGCCGCAAGTGCCTCCGCTCCTGTTCCTGGCGAGGATCATATTTTTGTTTTTTCGGAATATCAAAAGGTCAAAATTTCACTCAAAGATGTGCTGTACCTGGAGAGTATGGGGGATTATGTGAAGATTTTTCTCCAGTCGCAACCCAAACCTGTCCTGACTTTGGAGCGTTTAAAAAACCTGGCCACACGTTTGTATGTACAGGGTTTTCGCCGGATTCATCGTTCGGTGGTGGTGAATGTAGACAAGCTGGAGGTGGTGCAAAAATCGCGGGTCAAAGTTGGGGGGACTTGGCTGGCGGTTGGAGAGACGTATTTGGGGGAATTGGGGGGCGAATGGAGCAAACTGTGAGCAACCTAATACTATAACGGTTTAAATATTTCCGCCACAACCTCCTCTCTTTTCCCCCGACTGATCGGGATTTTCACCGTCCCAATTTCCAGCATGTTGCCGTCCAGAGCACTGACTTTGTTGTTGGCCACGATGTAGGATTTGTGTACCCGGCTGAACTGGGTACTGGGCAATTGTTCCTCCAAATTGCGCAGGCTTTCGAGGGTGACGTACTTGCGGTTGCCCGTGCACACGAAGCGGACGTATTCTTTGAGTCCTTCGATGTAGAGGATGTCTTCCAGCACAACTTTGACTAGTTTGCCATCTACCTTGAGGGAGAGAAAATGGGGGGGCGTCGGCGCATCGGATGGAGCTTGACGGGCCTGCAACACTTGTTTGGCTTTTTGGACGGCCTGCAAAAAGCGCTCAAAAGGAAAAGGTTTGAGCAAATAATCCACGACATTTAAATCATAGGCTTCAATGGCGTATTCAGTGTAGGCCGTGGTGAACACCACCAGGGGGGGATTTTGTAAGGTTTTGAGCAAATTATTACCGCTCAACACGGGCATCTGGATGTCGAGAAACAACAGATCAATGGGCTCCTGCTGGATGCGCTCCAGGGCCTTCATGGGCAATTTTTCTTTGCCCACCAGTTCCAGGTCCGGCACTTGCTGGACGTAGGCCTCTAATAGATTGAGGGCGAGGTATTCGTCGTCGACGAGGAAAATCTTGATCATTTTTTATTAGGGTTTTGGGGTTTTGGGGTTTTGGGGTCTTAGGGTCTTAGGGTTTTGGGGTTGGTCAAGAGCAATGCGAACCCTAAGACCCTAAGACCTTAAAACCTTAAAACTCTAAAACCCTAAGACACTGAAATCCGTTTTTATAGAAAAACCCACCTCAAACACAGCAATTTTATCTTGAGTGGTGAAGCGGTGCGCATTTGGATACAACAATTCCAGTCGCTGCCGGAGGTTGTCCATTCCAACCCCTCCGACCTGGTCTTTTTGGCGATCCTGGTCATTTTTTGTGTTGGTGGTATGAAAGTGCAACCAGCCATTTTCTACCCGCAGGTCGAGTCTAATGTACGCTTTTTCATTGGTATTAAAATCGGCGTGTTTGCAACAGTTCTCCACCAGGGGGATCAACATCATCGGTTCCAAACGCAGGCCTTCAATGGCACCACTGACCTGAAACGTAATGTCGAGTGGGGCTTCGCTGCGCATGCGGAATAGCTGTAGGTATTGCTCAATGTGGTCAACCTCGGTTTCGAGCGGGATTTGTTCGGCTTTTGAATCGTACACCACATAACGCAGAAGTTTGGACAGCTGCATGACCATGTCTGCCGTTTGTGGGGAGCGTACCACCGCCAGAGAGTAGATGTTGTTGAGGGTATTGAACAAAAAATGCGGGTTGATCTGGGCGCGTAAAAACTGCAATTGCGCCTCGTTTTGTTTGCTGATGATGGCCGCGTTTTGTTGTTCGTGCCGGAAACGGATTTCCAGGATTTGGTAAAAAGTGCTCACCAAAAGTGTAAGGATATTGGTCAGCACCGCCCCGGCCCACCATTTGTTGCCTGGCGATAAGATCACGGAATTTGGCTTGATCTCCGGAAAAAATTGGTTCAGGTTGACCCGCAATGCTGCAATGCCCACCATCAATACGGTGGCCCAGAGCAGGAACTGAGCATAGCGGTTTTTTTCAAAATAGTGCTCCACCAGCCATAGGTTGGCATAAAACAGCAGGGCCATAGGCAGGAGATTGCCTAGTCCCCGCAAGATACTCATGCCCAAATCGCCGTACAAAGGTTGGAACAACCAGGCATACACCAGAATCAGCACCAGCCACACCCCTACGTGAAAGGCCACTTTGAGGCGATAATTGTTCAAAAAATGGGTATTCACTGTCATCGCTTGAAGGTATAAGTCAAATCTACACAATTGCGCTTGGGAAGAATTGAAATTTCAATGAACGGAAGTAAATCTTCAACGAAAAGCGAAAAGCTATTCGCTTTTCACTTTTCGCTATTCGTTTAAATTTTCCTACCACTCGTTGAATGTTTTTGCAGCGCGCTCCAAAGCCCCGTTACTTTGACCCATCAAACAAACGCAAAAGCATTCCTTCATTTTAAGAAATACCATGATGCAATACCTCATTGAACAATTCGGTCTTTGGCCCGGCTGGTTGCTGGGCTCTTTAGCCATTTTTATGCGGTACCTGATTTTTGCGGGCAGCGCCTTTTTGATCTTCTACGTGCTGTTCAAGCAACGTTTTTTCATCAAAAAGATCCAGCAAATTGAGCCCAAAGCCAAGCACATCTTCAATGAATTGTCGCATTCCATTGCCACGGCTTTTGTATGGGCTACCATTGGATTGGGCATTTATTGGTTGCGTAGCAATGGCTACACCCACATCTACCTCAATATGGGCGAATACGGCTGGGGCTATCTGTTCTTTTCCTTTTGGTTCCTGGTGTTTTTGCACGACACCTATTTTTACTGGATGCACCGCATGATGCACCACCCCCGTTTGTTTCCAGTGTTGCACCGGGTACACCACCTGTCCTGGAATCCAACGCCGTTGGCTTCCTTGTCGTTTCATCCGCTTGAGGCTATCTTGGAAATCGGCGTGATTCCGATGATTGTACTGGTGATGCCTTTTCACCCGCTGGTTTTGTTTTTGTTTGCCACCTGGTCGCTGCTGTTCAATGTATTGGGGCATTTGGGCTATGAGATTGCGCCCAAGGGTTTTGTGAATCACCCGTTTTGGAAGTGGTTCAACACCCCAACGCACCACAACATGCACCACGCCAAGGTGAATTACAATTACGGCCTGTATTTCAACATTTGGGATCGGCTGATGGGGACAAATCACCCAGAGTACGAACGCACTTTTGATCAAATCAAAAACCGGGTGGCGGAGTAGGTTGGCCTCCTTGTCGCTAATCATATTATTTCACACAGATTTCACACAGATTTTTCCGCAGATTTTGCACAGATTTTCTGCGTGAAATCTGTGGCTTAATCTGTGTGAAATCTGCGCGAAATAAAAAACACTTCATCCATTCAAATCCATACACATGAAATTCCTGATCATCCTGTTATTCAGCTTTTGTTCCATAACGATCCAGGCCCAAGCGCCCCAGGGTCAACCGTACGGTACCCCACGGGAACGAGCAAAGTTGCAAACCGAAAAAATGAAAGTGGCCTTGCCTCTCCGCGCCGATCAGTTCGATGCAGTGTACAGCCTGAACCTCAAATACGCCGAGATCATGCAGAAAGAAGTGTTTGACCAGGGAGCATCCCAATGGTCAATGTACACCAAAGGCAGCCAGATCAACAAACGTAAGGAAGTAGAATTGCAAAAATTACTCAGCGCAGCCCAGTTCAAAAATTACGAAAAACTCAAGGCGGAGATGCGTAAACAAATGCAAAAGGAAGGCATGCCGAAGAGCCTTGATGATTTTAAGTAGAATTATTTAGAGTTGTTGCAAGCGGCGGTAAAACTCCTCCCGGTAAATTTTACCCAACGGAATGCGCTCTGTACCTACCGACAACACATCCTCTTCAATGGCATCGATGTGTTGAAAATTGACGAGATAAGAACGGTGAACCCGTACAAAGGAATTCCCCCGCAATTTTTCTTCTAGGGAACCCAGATTGGTGCTGAGGAAAAACTGCTGGTTGCCCGTATTCAACTGCGAATAGGCCCCGTCGGCTTTGATCCAGTAAATGTCTGCAGCACTGACTTTGATCAAGCGTTTTTTGTCTTTGATGAAAAAACTGCCCGCGATAAATGGGATAGTTTCCGCAAGTGAAGACTTCGCAGCAGCATCCTGAACAGGTGCTTTTCGGGCGCTGAATTTGTTGATGGCCAGTTCGATGGCAGCATAAAGGGTACGTTCTTCGAAAGGTTTGACCAAATAGGCATCTGGTTCAACAATGGCTGCCCGGGCAATGGTACTCGAGTCGGCCAGAGCCGTCAAAAAAACGATGGGCTGATCGTGGTTGCGGCGAATTTCCTGCGCAATTCGAATGCCATCCCAGTCGTCGCCTTCCAGGTGGATGTCACAAATGATGAGGTCCGATTTTTTTTTGTTCACGGCTTCCAGGGCTTCCTGGTGGTTCCGGCACACGGCGGTGATGCCATACCCCAGGTCTTTCAAGGTGTACATCAAGTCTTTGGCAATGATCGGTTCATCTTCTACAATCAAAATATCAATCATGGGAATAACGGTTCATGCTTGTTGAAATGGACGAATGCCTCGACCGAAGTACCCTGGCCGTTGGAAAAAACCAAGCTTGCCTTGATTTTTTCAGCCAGGGATTCCACCAGTTCCAAACCGAAGGCGTTCGTTTTGTCAACCGGTTTTCCTTCCAAAAGTTTTATACCGACCCCATTATCTCTCACTTTAATGGTAAACCCGGTCTCCTGTTTTTTTACACCTATGTTGATTTCGCCCATTTGATTATTGGGAAAAGCATGTTTAATCGCATTGATCACCAATTCATTGACGATCAAACCAGTGGGTATAGCCAAGTCAAGATCCATGCTGATTTCATCTACATCCGTAACGATACTGATTTGCCGCTCTTCCAACTGGTAGGTATCCTGTAAGCTTTGTGCGAGTTCGAACAGGTAGGTTTTGATGGAGATACTTTTTAGCTCCTCCCCTTGATAAAGCCGCTGGTGCAACAATGCGATGGATTGCACCCGTGACTGGCTCATGCGCAGGGCATCCAAAGCGCCGGTGTCATTCACTACCCGTGCTTGTAGGCGCAACAAGCTGGAAATGATTTGCAGGTTGTTCTTGACCCGATGGTGCACCTCTCGCAGCAAGGTTTGCACCTCATTGTTTTTGAGGTGCAAGGCTTGATTGGTTTGTTCCAAAACCGCGTTGTTGAGTTGGCGGATGCGGCCGTTACGCCAGAGTACACCCGCGAACAGCAGCACCAGGATCAAGCCCCCAAATAAGGCAATTCGCTGGGTGCGTGCCTTGGCAATGCGTACTTGTTGCAGTTCGTTGTTTTGAGCCAAATCGAGAATTTGTTGCTCTTTTTTTTCATTTTCAAAGCGGGCTTCCAACTCCGCAATGATTTGACTTTTTTCGGTGTTGTACATGGAATCTTGGGCACTTTGAAAAAGCGTTTGGTACTGATACGCTTTGCTAAAATCCCGCAGCGCTTCAGCCGCTTTTGCCGCAAACAGGAACAGTTCCGGCATTTCTTCTTTGGCTTTAACTCTTGACAGAGCCCTTTCCCCTATAGTCCAGTAGTGCTGTGCCAGGGCGGGATTTCCTGTTTTTGCCGCAGCAATCGAGCCCCATAGCGCCAAGGTAGCCTCGGCCAGTTTGTACTCAATTTGTTGGCTCAGTGCCAAGTATTGTTGGCCCAAACGCAAGCAAGAATCGTACCGAGCCGTATAGCCGTACAACACCGTCATGTCCAGGATGGTATTGAGGATTTTTTTCGGACGGCCAATGTCTTTTTTTAAAGACAGCGAAAGTTGATAGGATTGTAGCGCTTGTTCATGTGCATTGGTTCGTTTGTACAACCCACCCAGGGTGTGATAAGCTGCTGCAAGGCCCGTAATGTTCCCGATGGCTTTGGACAGCTGTACCGCTTCTTGTAAATACTTGATGGCTTGCTCGAAGCGCCCCTGATCACGCAAAATCCCGGCGCATTGCTGCAAATTGTGCCCAGCCATGATGTTGTTGCCTGCTTTTTTTTCCAATCGATACGCGGCGTAAAAAGCGGACAAGGCTAAGTCCAGTTTGCCAAAATCCTCCTGCACGCTGCCCCAACGGGTGTAGGCAATGGCTGAATCTACTCGGTTTTGGCAAAAATGAAAAGCCAATCTGCCCAATGAATCCGCTGCCTGAGCCTGCCCGTTGCTGCTGTAAATCTTCGCAGCCGTACCCAGTAGTTTGACGCGCTCAGACAAGAGCTGATGCCGTTGAGCCATCTGATCACCTACTTGAATCATCAGCAGGGCGGAATCAATTTTTCCCAATTCGTAGTAGTAGCTGGCTTTCCAGAAATATACTTTGGCCAAGAGTGCTGGATGTCGACGGGCCAAAGACTGCGCTTTGCGCAACCACTTGAATGCATCTGATCCTTCAGCCGTGCGATCCTGGCTATTGGCAATGCACAAGCAGCCTTCCACCAAGGCGGAGGTGTCTTTAGTTATACTGGCAAAATGGAGGATTTCTTTGCCAAACCCATTGGCTTCGGCGTTTGGAATGATGCCCCGGTACTGGGAGTCGCACAATTTGAGCAAAGTAGGCAAACGCTGAGCGCCGTATTGCCCCTGTAAGGTCTGCCGCAAACTGTCAAAATTATTGGCCAGTACCACAGTGTACATCAAAAAACAAGCTACAAAAAGAAAAAGCTTCATGGTAGTTAGGAGTCAAGACGCCAAATCTACTCAATTTGGGGAACACAATTTGAGTAAGTCATTTTTTTTAGTGTATTAAAAAAGACTGTTGGCAAACGAATACACCCCGTTCGTTAAAAACTGTCTGATATGCAGCGTACACTACCCTAATTTGACCTCGGTCTTATTTTAGCGCTAATACTTCATAAGCATCTCATGAAAAAATTGTATACCATTTCCCTGCCAATCCTGTTTGTACAGTTTGTAAAATCACCATTGTTTCCAAAGGCTTGTTCAAGCTTTGTGGTCAGAACTCTCCAGCTCCTGTTTTTACTTGCCCTCCCGCTGTTTAGCCAGGGGCAGGCGATTGATTTTGATGGAACCACCACCTATACCCAGGATTTTCAAACCATAACCGCTACGGCACTCACCGCGGCCACTACGAACAATACCACCATGCTTCAGGTATCTGCACAAACAGGTGGCGGCGCTGGAACCAACGGCTGGTATATGTACCAACAAACAGGCACAGCCAGATGGGGTCGATCCAGTGGCACGGCCAACTTTGGGTCTTTTTATGGCATGTTCGACGCGGCAAGCACCCCCAATCGGGCATTCGGCTCAGTGGCAGCGGCCAGCAGTGTGGGGAGTTTCGGCGTAGTGTTGAAAAATACGTCAGGTGCGCGCATCAACCAAATTGTCATCACTTATGATGCCATGATCAACCGCAACCCCGCCACAACCATAAATATGTTCCCCATGTCTTACCGGGTGAGTGCTAGCGATATTGCGATTGCTTCATCAACGGGCGATGGTACCTACAACGATGCAGCGGGCATCTGGACTACTGGAACCGGGTTTATCACCCCTGTTTCCGGCACCGGAGCCCCAGCAACGCAAGAAGCCATCACCCCTTTGTTCAGAATTGGGGGCGCAGCCATTACCCGAACCCTGAGTAACCTGAGCTGGAACAACAATGAATATTTGTACATCCGCTGGAAGGATACCGACGAGTCGGGTGGAGATGCCATGGCAGGTATTGACAATTTTTCGCTGACCAAAGTTCCATTTGCCATCACGGGACAACCCAGTAACCAGTATGACTGTACCTCTAATACCGCATCTTTTTCGGTCACTGCTACGGGTGCCAGCAGCTATCAATGGTTCCGAAGTTCCGACAATGGCGCCAACTGGGTGTCATTGGGCAATGGCGATTATGGATTGATCAGCGGCGTTACCACGGCCACCTTGGTCGCATCTGGTGGGTCTTTGGCTACGCTCAATGGAGTACTGTTTCGTTGTCAGGTTTCGGACGGTAGTACCCAGCTCAATTCTGAACCCGCCCGCTTTACCCAAGGTTTGCCCGCTACCAGTATCCAATATACAGAAACTGCTTATTGCACGAGTGCCAATGAGGTGGATGTAGCCATTACTGGGGCACTCGGTGGAACATTTTCAGCTACACCTGCTGGGCTGACGATCAATACCAGCAGCGGACAAATCACCCCGGCAAGTTCAACGCCCGATACCTATACCATCCTGTACTCGGTGCCCGCTCAACATGGCTGTACGGCTACGAGTGCCACCACTACAGTCATCATTACTTCCAATACAGCCCCGAGCATCTCTTACGGAACCGATCCCTTGTGTTTTGATGTCACCGCGGTACCTGTTTCCCTTAGTGGCACAGCCGGGGGCACGTTCACTGCGGCTCCGGCTGGTTTGACCATCAACAGTACCACAGGTGCCATCAACCCAGCTGCATCTACAGCGGGAGAATACACGGTTACTTATGTTACCAGTGGATCAAGCGCCTCTGGTTGTGCTGCCTATACCACTTCCACTACAGTGACGACCTATACCCACCTCAATGCCGTGATCACCGGCGGAGGCAACCACGTTTGTGCGGGAGGTTCGTACAACCTGACCGTAACGGGCACCCCCAATAGCATCGTGACTTATAAAATCAATGATGGCATTGACTTGTTTTTGACCCTCGATAACACCGGAACCACCACCCTGAATACAGGACCACTGAGGGGCAACACGTCTTATAAATTGGTGGCCATGCGTTTTGCGGATAACCTCTTGTGTGCTCGTACGCTCAATTCCACGGCCAATTTAACCTTTGATCGACCCTATTTAACTTACGCTGTTGCTGCACCTGCCAGCGCCTGTGTGGGTGATGTTGTAAATATCGAGATCAGCAACCGTCCCTTCACCATCATTTTGTACCAAATCAACGGGGGGTTGGTGCAATCCGCTCTGATTAATAACAATGCTGGACTAATCACTATTCCTGTCACGGTCAATGAAACAATTACTTTTACCCGCTTTAGTTCTGTCTATCAAAGTGCGCCGAATTGCAGTACAACTTATGCGGATTCAGCGGCAATCGTTATTGTAGCAGAGCCCAGCCAAGTGTGGTACAAAGATACCGACAACGATGGCTATGCCGAAACTGGAGCGGCTACCATCACCCAGTGTCTGCGCCCTGCCGGGTATAAAGTAGTCACTGAACTATTGGCGAGTAGCGGAGATTGCAACGACAACAACGCTGCCATCAAACCTGGCGCGACGGAAATCAACGATGGCATCGACAACAACTGTGACGGCATTGGCGACGCCTGCAATAACCTCAATGCTCCCGGTCCAGTGATCATTGTAAACAGTACTTGTAGTGATTGCGCCCTTTCAGGAGGCAGCATCAGTGCACCAGCTGGCTCATGCCCTGTCGGTTCTACCCTCCAATACAAAGTGGACAATGGCCCCTGGACAAGCACCCTGCCTACTTACAACCAAACAACTACCCAAATCATTAAAACGCGCTGCTCTTGTGATGGAAATCCAAGCTTTGTCAGTGACTCTTCAGCTATTGCTACTGTACCCGGAGTTTGTACCCCTCCCGATGCTACGATTACCTTCACCGAAAGCGCTGGCCCAGGTGGGCTCAACGACGCCGTGACCTGTTCAGGTAATCAGGTAATCTTGTCTGCCTCGGGAGGAGGAACCTACAAATGGAGTACTTTAGCCACCGCCAGTTCGATTACGGTGTCTCCAGGTGGCAGTTCAGTAACCTATACCGTCACAGTTACTGCCCCTAATGGCTGCGAGGGCTCAGACGATCAAGTCCTCATGATACTGCCTAACCCTACGGGAGCTATCACGGTAACAGAAAACTCAGGTACGCCCAATGATGGCACTGTTTGTGCTGGCACCCAAGTAACCTTGGCGGCTCCTGGTGGTTTTTCATACTCATGGAGCACCAATTTAGCGACCACGAGCTCAGTGACGGTCACTCCTTCGAGTTCAACTTATCGGGTTACGGTTACCGATAACAACAACTGTAGGACAGTCTTTATTAAACCAATCGTAGTCCTCAACAACCCGAATGTAAGCGAAATACTTACGCACCCAATCTGTGGCAACCTTTCTGGCGGAGCAATTGACCTTACCGTAACTTCTGGTACAGCTCCTTACACGTTTGCCTGGAGTGATGGCCCCTCCACCACCGAGGATAGAACTGACTTAAGCGCAGGAATGTACACTGTTACAGTTACGGACGCTTCTGGCTGCACGATAAGCGCTTCATATACGTTGAATGCACCGGATTGCTGTCCTGATCTGAGCGCGCCAGCTCCGGCCAATGTCACCATTGTAAACAGCACTTGCACAGTTGGTGGCGCACCTTCTGGTGGCTCAATTACTGCTCCTGGCGGCACGCCTTGCCCGCCAGGCTCGACCTTGGAGTACCAGGTGAACGGGGGCTCCTGGAGCTCCATTCTGCCTGTATACGACCAAGACGGGCCCGCACAGTCGATCAAAACCCGCTGCTCTTGTGATGAAGTGCCCGCCACGGTCAGCGCCGAATCGGAAGCAGTATCGACTGTACCAATTGCGCTTAGTACTTTTTATGCAGACATGGATGCTGATGGTTTTGGCGACCCTTTGTCGAGCGTCAATTCCTATTGCCAACCTTTCGGCTATGTGGTAGACAACACCGATTGCGATGACCTGGATGTTTTGGAAAAGCCCGGTCAAATCTGGTACGCCGATGTGGACAACGATGGTTATTCCGATGGTACCACTTTGACCCAATGCCTACGCCCTGTAGGCCATAAAGTAGCAGCAGAACTGACAGCAACCAGTGGCGATTGCAACGACAACAACGCAGCGATTAAGCCGGGTGCGACAGAAATCTGCGACGGCATCGATAACAACTGCAACGGCTCTACCGATGAAGGTGTGACCACGCGCTACTACTACGATTTTGATAGCGATGGATATGGGGAAGCCGTTGCATTTATTGATGCTTGTGCCCCCAGTGGTTTGTATACGGCGACGGTGGCTGGCGATTGTACAGCCGACGATGCCGATATCTATCCCGGTGCTACGGAAATCTGCGATGGCATCGACAACAACTGCAATGGCGTCACAGATGAGGGTTTGGTTACCCGCTATTTTTACGACAATGATGGGGATGGCTATGGTCAAAACCTAGAGTTTAGAGAAGCTTGTGCGCCTAGCGGTCTTTATACCGCAGTGCTGGGTGGCGATTGCAACGACAACGATGTGAACATCAATCCCGGTGCAATGGAAGTTTGCAACGAAATTGATGACAATTGCGACGGCATAACCGATGACGGTTTTCCGATCATCCGCTACTATTATGATGCAGATGGCGATGGTTTTGGGGAGAGCGCTGCTTTTAGAGATATTTGTGGACCAATTGGTTTCTACACCGCAACGGTAGACGGCGATTGCAATGGTGCAGATAATACGATTTATCCCAGCGCACCCGAGCTTTGCGACGGCAAAGACAACGACTGTAATGACGCTACGGATGAAGGAGTGACCACGACTTATTACGCGGATGATGACAACGATG